>Ga0316193_10000439_pt1 | contig 25648 bp, 19 predicted proteins | sample MerIslsedime2_MG_FD_207735 | JGI IMG/M metagenome (GOLD analysis project Ga0316193, IMG submission 207735) | Coastal sediment microbial communities from Maine, United States - Merrow Island sediment 2 | ecosystem: Environmental > Aquatic > Marine > Coastal > Sediment | place: USA: Maine... | reverse complement strand
CAGGGCGCAGATAACGCCGTTTTGCTGCAGGAAGCGGTAGCGGGCTTCGATATCTTCACCTTCGTAACGGAAAGCCACGATTCCGGCACGCCTTTCCGGGTCCACTGCTGAAAGAATTGTTCCGCCACATTTTTTCGTGTTATCAATTAAATACTGTATTTTACCAGAAACAATCTCAAGTATTGGCTGGATGCCGATTTCCAGCAACAGGCTCAGGCTCGCATGCAGTGCATGTATGCCCAGCATATTGGGGCTGCCACATTCGAAACGTCTCGCCGTGCTGGCCGGCCGCCAATCCTTCTGATCAAAGTCGCCCATGGCTTCTACCATGTGCCAGCCGTACTGCTGCAGCGCCAGGCGCTCGAGCCATTCGGCGCGGCAGTAGAACAGCGCCAGTCCTTCCGGGCCCAGCATCCATTTGTGGCCGTCGGCCATGACGAAATCGGCCTGGCAGGCCTGTACATCGAACGGTTTTACGCCCAGACCCTGTATGGCATCCACGCAGAATGCCACGTCATGTTGCCGGCAGGCGGCGCCAATCGGGGTGAGGTCCAGGGCCAGCCCGGTGGCATACTGTACGGAACTGAGTGATACCAGCCGGGTGCGCGCTGTCATGGCGTCGATGATGCGCTGCTCAGGGTCGTCCACATGGTCGATATTGACCGTAACTACCTCGACACCCCGTGAGCGTAGCGATTCCCAGACGATGCGGTTGGAAGGGAACTCCTGGTTGCATATGATAATTTCATCACCAGTCTTCCAGGGCATGCCGTATGCGACCACGGACAATGCCTCGGATGTGCTTTTCATCAGCGCGATTTCATCGCTGCTGGCCGCATTGATCAGGGTTTGTAGCTGTTTTCGCAATGCCTGCTCCGTGGCAAGCCAGCGCTGATAGTGGCGCGAGCCAATCCGGCCGTTTTCAATTGCGAAGCGCTGTACTGCTTCTACTGTGCGCTTTGGCCACGGGGCAACCGCGGCATGATTCAGGTAGCAGATGTCATCCGCCAGATTAAATTCGTCGCTAGTCATGATGTCGTGCCAGTTTAAGGGTAGACTGAAGACCCGTATTAAAGCACGATTTTCCTATGAAGCCTGTCTATAGAGGTTGGATAAAGCGGATATTCTTTGTATTGTTGCTGAGTACAGGCACCGCCTCTGTGGCAGATACACCCATGACGACCGGCGTTGCCGCTGATACGGGGTTGCGTTACTGGGAGTGGAACGCTCAGAGTGTTCTGTTCCGACTCACCCAGCGACTGCCGGACCAGACACGTGCCTACTTCATGGCGCGCGGGTTTGAATCAGGCTACGCGGACCGCATTGCAAATCGTTGTGTATTCCAGTCCATGTTCAAGAACATTGCAGATTCCGGAGGCGCCACCATCTCGATTGATCTTGATGCCTGGCGAGTACACAGTAGCAGTGGCGAAGGCCGCCTGCTCACTCGGGAAGCATGGCAGGATGAAATGCAGAAAAATGGTATTTCACCGGCTGCCGCCATTGCCTTCAAGTGGTCTTTATTGCCAACACGGCAAGTGTATACGCCGGGTGACTATAACTGGGGAATGACCAGCTACGGCCTGAAACCGGGAAAAATCTTTGATCTGGATTTCTCCTGGAAGCGGGGGAGGCAGGTATTCCAGGGGCATTTGAAAGGTGTAGAGTGCGCCCCCGATATTCACCCGGATACTGAGCCATGATGTCAAAACACATATTACGAATACTCCTTGCACTGGCGACTGTATTTACTCTTAACACAGTTGTTGCAGAGCAGCAGGCCCAGCTGCTGCACGAGGTGCCTGAACGGCCGGCGGCACCGGACTTCTCAATTGAGGATATCGATGGTGCTGTGCACACGCTGTCTGCGTACCGTGGCAAGGTGGTTATCGTGAATTTCTGGGCGACCTGGTGCCCGCCCTGCCGGGAGGAAATGCCTTCGATGGAGCGTGCCTGGCAAAAGCTCAGGCAGGAGGATATCGTTATGCTGGCGATTAACGTCGGCGAGGATGAGGACACTATTTTTGAATTTACTGCCAGTTACCCGGTTGAATTTCCCTTGCTGCTTGACCGGGAGTCCGCTGTGATCGGGAACTGGCCGGTGCGTGGTTTGCCGACTACGTTCGTTATCGATCCACAGGGAAAAATTGTCTATCGGGCGATAGGGGGCAGGGACTGGAGTGCCCCCGGAGTGTTGCAGAAAATTCGTGCGCTAAAATAACGTTCCGAATACTGGCGGATATCCGGATCAGTTTACCTTGAGAGACCTCTGTGGTGCCGCAATTGCCCCTTGGTCTTCCAGCCATTGTTCCATGATGTCGGCCGGTTGCGGTTTGCTGATGTAGTAGCCTTGAGCTATATCACAATTCATTTTTTCGAGTGTTGACAGTGCCGCCTGGTCTTCGACACCTTCTGCGACGACTGAGCAGCCGAGTGTATGCGCCAGCTCCACTACCGATTGGACAATGGCCTGGTCATCGCCACTTTCCATCATGCCAAGAACGAAACTGCGGTCCACCTTGAGTTCGTCAACAGGCAGCTTGTTCAGATAAGCCAGGGATGAGAATCCTGTACCAAAATCATCAATGGATATGCGCAGCCCCAGATCGTGCAGTGATTCCAGTACCTCCCGCGCAAAGGCGATATCCTGCATCATGACGTTTTCGGTGATTTCCAGGGTGAGGTCGCGGCTGGCAACGCCAGTGTGCTTCAGCAATTCCATAATCCGCGGCTTGAGCTGGAAATCGCGCAGGCTCTGGGTTGAAATATTAACCGCGACACCCAAGTGCATTCCTCTGCGGTGCAGTTTTCTGAGGAAATACAGCGCTTCCTCAAGTACCCAGTCGGTCAGTTCCTGGATGGCGCCGGTTTGTTCCGCAAGGTCTATAAACTCGTCGGGGGGAACCATCCCGAGCGTAGGGTGATCCCAGCGTATCAACGCTTCCAGCCCGGCTACTTCACCGGAAGCAAGAGAAACTTTTGGCTGGTAGAAGAGGGAAAACTGTCCATCGCCAATTGCGGGACGCAGTTGCGTACCCAGTAACAGACTTCGTACACTGTGGCTGTCTTTTTCCCCATTGTAGAACATAAATGAAGAGTGGCATTCCCTGGCCTGGTGCATCGCCACATCGGCATAGCGTACCAGTGAATCGGCATCGTCTGTGTGCTGCGGGAAGAGTGCCAGACCAATGCTCAAGCCGATTTCCAGCTCAACCTGGTTGACATTAATAGGTTCGTGCATAGACGCCAGAACATGTTGCGTATAAGCGTGTGCCTGTTGCTCGTTTGCATCGTTAAGAAACACGGCAAATTCGTTGCCGCCCAGTCGTGCCAGGTAGGCATTTTCTGGGAGTGTCTGTTGAATTCGCGCGCCAATTTCGAGTAACAGCTGATCGCCGAAATCATAGCCGAGCGCATCATTGATTTCCTTGAATCGATTGATATCAATGACCAGTAAGGCAATGTTGACCGTAGCGTCGGCTTTAGAGATTGATTCGGACAGTCGTTCATACAGGAGCGAGCGGTTGGGCAGGCCGGTCAGGGTGTCATGCGTTACCTGGTGCCGTAACGCTGTATTTTTTTCGTTTAATTTGCGTGAAATAACGGATGCGAATAGCAAGGCAACCCAGACGGCGACCCATAGCATAACAATGCCGGTGGTAAGAAGGCGGCTGTTCAGGGTAGCTATCAGGGCGTCGTCAGAGGTTCCAGCGCGGTTCAGCAGAACCAATTGCAGCGGCATTCCGACTACAGGTACCGAGACCCAGATAAATTCCGCCCCGGCAAGGCTGATCTCACCTGCATTACTGCTGCCAATCGCCAGAGGGTTCACAAAAGTCTGTATCAGTACCTGTTCATCAATTTGCTCACGCGCTGGGCCGGCAATACCGCGAATACCTTTGTGATCCACAATGAGTGCAAGTTCCGCAGTTGGAGAAAAATAGCGGCTGGTTTGTTCCAGGGCAATAGTGTCCGAATCCCCGGTAACCAGTGGAATCGCCACGTTATGGGCTACATCCTCCGCTTGTTGCTGGAGCAACTGGATGACGTGGAACCTGTCTACATCTGCGATGATCCAATAGGCGATCAGCCCCAGAATACCCTGGGTTATTATCGTTATTCCTACTATTCCCAGTAGTAATTGGGTTGAAAGCCGCATTACGGGTCAGCTCAATTTTCGGGTATTTATATTGGTCACGGTGTAGAGTGGACAAAAGCCTGCCAGGGCAACGAACAGATTTGCGAGCCCAATAAAAGCCAGAATTCCGGAACTCAGCGGGTCAGCAATAAACGCGGTGTCAATCAAGCTGATGTAGATCAGTGCTGAGCTGATTCCGATGCGTAAGATACGATCCAGTTTTCCGATATTTTGCTCGAACTTCATAAGCAATTCCTCGCACTAGTGACCTGGCCGGCGACGCTTGTACCCCCCGGCGGCCTGTCTTCCGGTAACTATCGGCGGGGATTGAATAAATTTTAGCCACTGGATGACTATCATTGATGGGCCTTATGGTTCAGGCATTCCTGTACTTTGCCGCTAATTCCCGGGACAGGGCGGCTCGACGACGAAGTTGCCCGCAGTCGGGCGGTCCGTGCATTGTGTATACGGACCGGTTCCGTTGTAGCCAGAGAATATCCAGCCATGTTTGCGTCCTACCGTTCGCGACTTATAGCACTGCTTACAGCCGTCACCGGACTAATGGTCGTGTTGCTCGTTGTGTCGTATCTGAGCGCGCGTTGGGTAATATGGGAAGACGCGTCATTACACCTTCAGCAAACTGTACAACTTTATGAGCGCAATCTCGCCAGTCAACGAATTGAGCTCGCCCGTAATGCGGGAACCATCCGTAACGACAGCCTGTTCCGGGACTATAGTTTTGCGGTACTACGTATTGGGGCCGACAATACACCGCTCGTAACACTGATCGATGAGTATTTAAACCGTATGCCACTGGACGCGGTATTCATCCTCTGGGATGGCGAAATGATTGCGCGCGGCCGAAATACCGAACTACTGAGTGAGGAGATACGCCAGTACCCACTGGCGCTGGGCAACAGTACCACCTACATCGAGAATGAAAAGGGGCTGTTCCTTGCCGCCATTTTGCCATTGAATTACCAGAATGAGGTTATCGGTCGAATAGCTGTAGTACAAAATACAGGCAACAGCTGGGTTACCGCGCAGGTAAAGGATCGGCAAACCCAGCTGTTTATCGAACGTGACGGCTCATTGATAGCCAGTACAGACCCGGAATTCATGGATCTCCCTTTCAGCGCGGATTCCAGAACACTGATGATCGGCGCTGATACCTACCGGCTGGAGCAGGTCGGCCTTCCAGCCGCCAAGGGTGTCACTACCCGGTTCTGGATTGCACGTTCTGATACCGCGCAGATTGAAACCCTGAGCCGCTACAACAGGATAATGGTGGGACTTGCCTTCGTTACGCTAGCCTTGATGCTGGTTGCAGGGCTGATCGCCGTTAACCGCTTCAGCCAGCCGATAAGAAAGCTTATCAACCTGACGCGGGATATGGCGAGCGGGCAGTTGCCGACTATCAAACGGGGTAAGGGTGATAGCGAGATAGATCAGCTGCTGAATCAGTTTATCGAACTGGTCGATGCACTGCGTGCGGGGCGGGAAGAAGTTGAGGAAGCACATGGAAAGCTGAAGGTTTCGGCAATTACCGATGACTTGACAGGCCTGTACAACCGCCGTTACCTGAATGAAATCTACCCGAAAATGCTCGCGCAGGCTGAACGGGAAGGTCTTATTCTTTCTGCTGTATTATTTGACCTGGATCACTTCAAGAAAATCAATGATACCTTTGGTCATGCCGCGGGCGATGAGTGTCTGGTAACGTTCGCAGCGTTTCTGAAGAGAAACAGCCGTACAAGTGATTTTGTTTTCAGAATGGGTGGTGAAGAGTTCCTGATTCTTATTGCGGGCCGCAGGGCAGAAAACGTGACTACCCTTGCAGAGAAAATTCTTGTATCAACTGAAGTCGCAGCAGTGCAGTATGGCGGTCACTCCATACACTTTACCGTCAGCTGTGGTATCAGCTGTACCCGGAACTCCCCGTCCCACAATCCCACATTGTCACACCTGGTATCCCTTGCAGACCGTGCCCTGTACACCGCCAAGAGCGATGGTCGTAACTGCATCAGGATGAACAACGAAGGTTGTGAGGAGTTCCGGGCGAACGAATACAGCGCTGTTTAGCGCTCCCCGATGGGTATGTAGTCTCTCCGGGTTGCTCCCACATACAATTGTCGCGGTCTCCCGATGCGCTGATTCTTTTCACCGATCATCTCCATCCACTGGGAAACCCAGCCCACGGTGCGTGCGATGGAGAACATCACTGTAAACATGTTGGTGGGAATCCCGAGGGCTTTGTAGATCAGCCCGGAATAGAAATCGACATTGGGATAGAGTTTGCGCTCAATGAAATAATCATCATTCAGTGCGATCTCTTCCAGCCTTAGTGCCAACTCAAACATCGGATCATTGTCGTTGCCGAGCTTTGACAATACCTCGTGACACATTTCACGGATAATGCGCGCACGTGGGTCATAGTTCTTGTAGACGCGGTGTCCGAAACCCATCAGGCGGAATGGGTCACTCTTGTCCTTGGCGCGGGCCAGATACCCGGGTATATTTTTTACGTCGCCAATTTCTTCCAGCATACTGAGTACAGCTTCGTTAGCCCCGCCATGTGCCGGACCCCAGAGTGCAGCGATGCCGGAGGCAATACAGGCAAAGGGGTTTGCACCGGAACTACCGGCCAGTCGAACGGTTGACGTGCTTGCGTTCTGTTCGTGATCTATATGCAGGATAAAGATCAGGTCGAGTGCCTTCTCGGCAATGGGGTCGGCCTGAAACTGTTCGCATGGCACGGAAAACATCATGTGCAGCAGGTTGCCAACGTAACTCAGGGAATTGTCCGGATAGACCTGAGGTTCACCAATGGAGTGTTTGTAGCTGGCAGCGGCTATGCTGGGCATTTTTGCAATCATGCGATGTGCTGCGATTTCACGGTGTGTGGGATTCGAAATATCGGTAGAGTCGTGGTAGAACGCAGATAGTGAGCCCACTACGCCGACCATAATCGCCATCGGGTGAGCATCATGGTAGAAGCCGCGGAAAAAACTTTTAAGCGCTTCATTCAGCATACTGTGATGGGTGATAATACTGTTGAAGTCATCAAGCTGCTGCTGCCCCGGCAATTCCCCGTAGAGCATGAGGTGCGCCACTTCGATAAAGTTGCTTTGTTCCGCCAGTTGTTCGATCGGATAGCCGCGATACATAAGCATACCCTGCTTGCCATCCAGATAGGTCAGTTTGCTATGACAACTGGCTGTCGACAAAAAGCCCGGGTCATAGGTGAAGTACCCCAGTTCGCGAAAAAAGCGGCCGATATCGACGGCATCAGGCCCCTCTGTTGCTTCCCTGACAGGTAATTCAATCTGCCGACCTGTTTTATTGTCGGTAACGGTTACGGTATTTTCACCCATTGAGCAGCCCTCCCGGCATATAAGTCCATTATGTCACGGTTGTTACGTGTAAATCTCCAGTCTGTAAAACAAGCATCATTTCGCCCACGCGAACAGCGACGCAGTTGATTCACGCGCGCGATGTTTGGGAGTGGTGCGTACACCTGCACCAGGTGCAATCACAGTCCGCGTGCGCGTTTAGCACGGGTGTGTGATGTTTTGCCACGGCCAGATGGTACCAGGTGCGCTTCCACAGTCGCGGCGCATACGAGCGTCTCATGCGTTCGCGAATATCCCAGCCCTGTGGGTAGTGCCTCAGCATCCTGCTGTAACCCCGGTCACCGAGTCGTTCATAAAACCAGCGATTCACAGCGCCGGTTTTGTGATAGTCGCGCAAACGGTTCTTCCAGAAAGATTCATACTGCTCATAATTACCTGCTATCTGCGCGCGTCCGGCCGCGGCGCCAGACAACATGGCAGAACGGATTCCAAAGCCGAACAGGGGGTCCTGGAAACCGGCCGCTTCACCTGCATACAGGATATTCCGCTTGCGCGCCGATTTGGGCAAGGCGAAATTTCCAGTGCCACCGAAACGACGAGGATTATTCATCTGTACCCCCAGCTTGTCGGTGAAAAAATCTACGCAGCGTTCCAGGTACAGGCGCTCATTATGGAAATCATTGAACAGGCAGGTTGCCAGGGTGGCGCGACCGTTACAGATCAACAGGTAAGCGTACCCCCTGGCCGCAAGTTGCTCTGATACGATGGCGTAGGCACCATTCGCCATATCTGTTTCAAACAGGTAGCCAACTGCAATCGCATCGGCCCGATGCGGGCCCTCGGTCACGATACCGCCATTGGGCAGATTGCGCAGGGTTTCATCAAAGCAAATCTCAATACCTGCCGCCAGCGCTTGTTGTTTAAGGTTGTAATCAAGAGTGCCCGGCTCGCTGCCTCGTCTTACCAGGTAGAAAAGCGGTTGTTGCGAACGAACCTTGCGTTCTATATCACCATTCGGTCCGTAGCACGTAACTTCATTTACCGGCGCGTGTTCGAAATACGGCGCAATGCCTATTCCATCCAGTTCTTCCAGCACACCTGTTTCCGTAGTCCAGTTTTCAAGTCCCTGGAAATCGCCTTGGAAACGGGCGCCTACATCATTGCGGCGTTCATAGACACGCGCATTACCACCAGCGCGTACAATCGCTATTGCGGCAGCCAGCCCGGCCGGACCCGCTCCGGATATCTCGATAATCTGCCTGTTTCTGTTTTCAATCATCTCTGGTTCTATCCAGAAAATTCCGTAAGTTTATTTTTCTATATCCCACAATAGTGATCTTGTCCATTGCGGGCCTCGCTGGCTGGCATCGACTGAGTTGTTATGCCTGGTGCCGCCGGTGGTGCCCTGGCGTGGGTGGGGGTTTTTCAACACCCGGGATAGAGGGTCCTCTTGGTTTCCTAGATATTCGTCCGGCGCAAGCGCAGCGCGTTGGTGATAACCGATACCGAACTGAAGCTCATTGCCGCCGCTGCAATCATCGGCGACAGCAACAAGCCAAAAACGGGGTACAGGACACCGGCAGCTACCGGTATACCAACTGCGTTATAAACAAAGGCGAAAAACAGATTTTGACGGATATTGCGCATGGTAGCTCGACTCAGTCGCCGGGCCCGCACGATGCCACGCAGATCACCCTTAACCAGCGTGATGCCGGCACTCTCCATCGCTACATCGGTTCCCGTGCCCATCGCGATACCAACATGTGCCTGTGCCAGCGCCGGGGCATCGTTTATACCATCACCGGCCATGGCTACGGTACGGCCTTCAGCCTGTAAAGCTTTGACCACTTCGGCCTTCTGATCGGGTAAGACCTCTGCCTGTACCTGATCGATATTCAACTTGGCTGCCACTGCCTCGGCTGTTTTTCTGCTGTCGCCGGTGAGCATAACGATCTTGATTCCTTCGTTGTGCAGGTCGCGAATTGCTTCGGATGTGGATTCCTTGATGGGATCGGCGACGCCGATCAGGCCGGCTGCCTTACCGTCGATGGCCAGTAACATAACGGTCTGGCCATCAGCACGCAGGGTGTCTGCCTCGCGAGGAAGGTCGCCAACGTCGATACTCAGGCTCTCAAGCAACTTGATATTGCCCAGTGCCACTGTACGGCCCTCCACCTTGCCTGTAACGCCTTTACCGGTTACAGACTGGAAGTCCTCCGTTTTGATCAGTTCAAATCCGCTTTGTTCCGCACCACGCACGATGGCCTCGGCCAGCGGGTGTTCGCTGGCTCGCTCCAGGCTGGCAGCGAGGCGCAAGATATCCTGTTCAAGAAAGCCGTCTGCCGCTGTCACGGAAACCAGTTTTGGCTTGCCCTCGGTGAGGGTTCCGGTTTTGTCTATAACCAGCGTATCGACTTTCTGCATAACTTCCAGTGCTTCGGCATTTTTTATCAGTATGCCCGCCATGGCGCCCTTGCCAGTGCCAACCATGATGGACACAGGCGTGGCCAGTCCCAGCGCACAGGGGCAGGCAATGATCAATACCGCGACTGCATTGATGATGGCATAGGCGAGTGCCGGCTCGGGGCCCAGGATATTCCAGACGATGAAGGTAACGATTGCGGCGAGCACTACAATTGGCACAAAATAGCCTGAAACAATATCCACCAGTTTCTGGATCGGTGCCCGCGAGCGCTGAGCATCGGCCACCATCTGGACAATTTGCGACAGCAGGGTGTCAGCCCCGACTTTTTCTGCTTTCATCAACAGACTGCCGGTACCATTGACCGTCGCGCCAATAAGTTTTTCACCAGCCGACTTCTCAACCGGCAATGGTTCCCCGGTTACCATGGACTCATCCACATTACTGTCGCCTTCGACGACAGTGCCATCCACAGGTATTTTCTCGCCGGGACGCACACGCAGGGTATCGCCCGGTTTGACGTGTTCCAAAGGAATATCTTCTTCACTGCCGTCATCGTGGACGATGCGCGCAGTCTTCGGCGCCAGTCCCAGCAGCATCTTGATAGCAGCATTGGTCTGGCTGCGGGCACGCAGTTCCAGAACCTGTCCCAGTAAAACCAGTGTCGTTATGACCGCCGCCGCTTCGAAGTAAACCGGCACTACACCCATCTCGTTGAATACCGTGCCGGGAAATATTCCAGGTAACAGAACGCCTGTCATGCTGTAGATCCAGGCTACGCTCACGCCCAGACCGATCAGGGTGAACATGTTCAGATTGCGCGTAATCAGCGATTGCCAGGCACGCACGTAGAAAATCCAGCCACCCCAGATAACGACCGGTGTTGCGAGTAGCAGTTCAAGCCACTGGCGGTAACGCGGATTGATGATTTCCGCCATGGCCGCGGGCCAGAACTCTGCAGCCATGGCGCCGAAAAATACAGGGGCGGCAAGAAAAGCGCTTATCCATAAGTGGCGTGTCATGTAGTCGAGTTCGCTGGTGTCCTCTTCCGCCTCAACACTGCGCGGTTCAAGCGCCATACCGCACTTGGGGCAACTGCCCGGTTCATCCTGTACAATTTCCGGATGCATGGGGCAGGTATATTCGGTTTTGGTGGCAACCAGTGGTATGCCTTTTGATTCCAGCGCCATACCACACTTAGGGCAAGCTCCGGGCCCCAGCTGTTCGATCTCCGGGTGCATTGGACAGGTATAGAGTGTCGAGTCGATGTCGCCGGCACCTTCCGCAGGCCCACCGTGCCCCTGTTGATGCTTATCAGCCGCACCGGTTTTTGTATAACTTTCGGGGTCCACTTCGAATTTCTCGAGGCAGGAGGAACTGCAGAAGTAATAGCTTTGCCCGTTGTATGCTGCGTGGTGATCGGAGTCTTCCGATACTTCCATGCCACATACCGGATCTGTATCACTGGCCATGGCTGGCCTCCTTATTCTTGGCTGACTGAGCCGAAGAAAATACAGGGTTTCAGCACCAACTGGCTTCCCCGGATTGCTTATCGCGTAACAGCTCGCGGATATTCACGTCGATGATGCGATAACCGACATTACCGTACAGGCGCTGCCGCCCTTCATTGAAGACCAGTGTCGGGCTTCCAGGAACGAGATAGCGATCACGGGCTTCGGTATCCAGGTGCAGGGCTGCGTGTGCCATACCACTGTCGATCTTGCGATGAATATCGGACAGGGGTAAATTCATTGATTTGGCGAGAGTATCGAGCGTAGCGATCTCGGAAACGTTTTCAGCATCGCGAAAAAACGCACAACGCACCCGCCATAGAAATTCTTCAAACAGGGTGTATCCCTGGCGATCGAGCCCCTTGTTTTCAGGCAATACATCCTGGTCTTCCAGCAGTTGCAGAGCTTTAATATACAGGTGGGCGACCTGCGATGACTCCGGCGCGTTGTGCAGCCAGATGTCTGGATTCAGCGTTACATGATCCCAGTCATTGGCTGACTCGTGCAGTTGTCGGTTGAAGGCGGCATAGCCACCCTTGTCCTGCCACGCCCGGTCTATGCGATGATGAGCTGCTGCAAACACCGGGATGAAACGGTAGTTCAGCTCGATCTGGTCACCATAATCGGTCTTGAGCTGGTCGATACGCGCTTGCGCACCGTAAGCCCAGAAGCACAGTACATCCGAAAACAGTTCAATAGTGACCTTCTTCATTTGCCAGACTCCGAACCAGCCTTGATGAATTGTATAGTTTAACCCAACAGGTGCTGCTGTACCGCAATGCTATTGCTCTGGGCATCAGTTGCCGCTTCGTTTTATCTGGTAACCGCGCCAGATCAGGAATGTCGCCGGTATGACAAGCAGGGTGAGTATGGTAGCGCTGATCATGCCACCGACCATCGGTGCGGCAATGCGCCGCATGACCTCGGAACCGGTACCGGAACCCAGCATGATGGGTAACAGACCGGCAATAATGGCTGCCACTGTCATCATAATGGGTCGTACGCGCAACAGTGCACCTTCGATGACTGCCTGGCGCAGTTCCGTAATATCCACTGCACGTTTTTCCAGAAAGGCCTTGTCCTGCTGACGACGGTAAGCCTGGTTGAGATAGACCAGCATGACGACTCCAATTTCCACGGAGACCCCTGCCAGTGCGATAAAACCGACACCCACCGCCACCGACATGTCGTAATTGAGCCAGTACATCAACCAGATGCCGCCGACCAGTGCCAGTGGCAGCGTGGTAAGAATAATGAGCACCTCGGTGATACGGCGGAAATTCAGGTACAACAGCAGAATGATAATCACCAGTGTCACCGGAATAACTGTTGAGAGTTTTTCCTTTGCACGTTCCATGTATTCGTACTGCCCGGACCAGTTCAGTGAATAACCTGAAGGTAGATCTAGCTGTTCTGCAACTACCCGTTTGGCTTCTGATACATAGGAACCGAGATCACGATTCTGTATGTCGATATAGATCCAGCCGTTCAGACGGGCATTTTCACTCTTGATAACTCCTGGCCCGCTGGCGATGCGCACGTCAGCAACATCACCCAATGCAATCTGTGCGCCGATTGGTGTCTGTATCGGCAGTTCAGCCAGCATGGTCTCGGAATCGCGCACATCACGTGGATAGCGCAGGTTAACCGGGTAGCGTTCCAGGCCTTCGATAGTCTCGGTAACGTTCATGCCGCCAACCGCAGTGCGTACCACCTCCTGTACGTCGGCAATATTGAGACCGTAGCGGGAAGAAGCTGTACGGTTTATGTCGACTATTACATAGCGCCCGCCGACCACGCGTTCCGAGAATACGGAAACGGTACCCGGGACGGGTGTTAAAATACGCTCGATATTCTTGCCAATTTCCTGGATGACTGTCAGGTCAGGTCCTGCAACTTTAACTCCAACCGGAGTTTTTATGCCGGTTGCCAGCATATCGATACGGTTTTTTATAGGCATTACCCAGGCATTGCTCATGCCGGGTATTTTCACCAGGGTATCCAGTTCACGTTTCAGTTTGTCCAGAGTCATACCTTCACGCCACTGGTCGTGTGGTTTGAGCTGTATGGTGGTTTCTATCATTGTTAATGGTGCCGGATCGGTTGCTGACTCGGCACGCCCCATTTTTCCGAATACCCTGTGGACTTCCGGTACTGTTTTTATCAACCGATTGGTCTGCTGGAGGATCTGCTGTGCCTTGCCAATCGATATTGCAGGAAATGTGCTGGGCATATACAGCAGGTCACCCTCGTCCAGGTCAGGCATGAATTCGGAACCCAGAGTATCACTCAGCGGCCACCAGCCGGCTAGTGGCCAGGCCATGGATGTGGCAGCCAGCACCGACACCAGGAGCACGCTTTTCGGTGCATGCAATACCCAATGGATTACCGGCTTATAGGCAGTCACCAGAAGACGGTTCACCGGGTTTCTGTCTTCAGAAATTATTTTTCCGCGAACGAAATACCCCATTAAAACCGGCACCAGGGTGATCGAAAGCCCGGCTGCTCCTGCCATGGCATAGGTCTTGGTAAAGGCAAGGGGTGAGAACAGCCGTCCTTCCTGTGCCTCCAGGGTAAATACCGGCAGGAAACTCAGAGTGATGATCAGAAGCGAAAAGAACAATGCCGGGCCCACTTCGGTTGCTGCCGCCGCAATGATGCTCCAGCGATTGGCGTCGGTAACCTCTTCGCGTTCCATGTGCTTGTGCACGTTCTCGATCATGACAATAGCTGCGTCCACCATAGCACCAATGGCAATGGCGATACCGCCCAGCGACATGATATTGGCGTTGATACCCTGCGCGTGCATGATCAGAAAGGCAACCAAAATGCCCACGGGTAGGCTGAAAATAACCACCAGCGCAGATCTCAGGTGGAACAGAAACACCGCGCACACCAGGATAACCACGATAAATTCCTCGACAAGTTTTTCCTTCAGGGTATCGATTGCACGCACAATCAGGCTGGATCGGTCGTAGGTTGGTACGATCTCCACGCCTTCCGGGAGACTGCGTGACAGTTCCTCAAGTTTTGTCTTGACGCCTTTGATAGTTGTCATTGCATTCTCACCCCAGCGCATGATGACGACGCCGCCCACTACCTCTCCTTCACCATCGAGTTCGGCAAGACCACGGCGCATCTGCGGACCCAGGTGAATCTCTGCGATATCCCCCAGCAGGATGGGTGTGCCGTTGGCGTTTATCCCCAGCGGTATCTGCCTCAATTGCTCCACCCCCTGTATATAGCCGGTTGCCCGCACCATGTACTCGGCCTCGGCCATTTCGATAACCGATGCGCCCGCTTCCTGATTACCCTGCTGAATCGCCATTTTCACTTTTGACAGGGGAATACCATAGGAACGCAACCGGTTCGGATCGACCACGACCTGGTACTGCTTGACCATGCCACCTATGGTTGCGACTTCAGAAACACCGTGGACCGTCTGCAATTCAAACTTCAGGAACCAGTCCTGAATACTGCGCAAATCCGAGATGTCGTGTGTTCCACTATGATCAACCAGCGCATACTCGTAGACCCAGCCGACACCGGTCGCATCCGGGCCCAGCGCTGAAGACGCGCTGGCCGGCAAGCGACTCTGAACCTGGCTCAGGTATTCGAGTACCCGCGAACGTGCCCAGTACAGGTCGGTACCATCTTCGAAAAGGACATAGACGTAGGAATCGCCAAAGAAGGAATAGCCGCGTACTGTTGTCGCCTTGGGTACAGACAGCATTGTGGTGGTAAGCAGGTAGGTAACCTGGTCTTCGACCACCTGGGGAGCCTGCCCGGGATAACTGGTCTTTATGATGACCTGGACATCGGACAGGTCGGGCAGGGCATCCAGTGGTGTATTTTTTACCGAATACAGACCCCAGCCGGTCAGAATCAATGTCAGCAGGAGAACCAGGAACCGGTTCCTTATTGACCAGTGGATGACGCTGGCAATCATTCACGCATCTCCCCGTTAACCGTGCTGATGCTGTCAATGACCCAGTTGCCCGTATTGTTTTTTAACAGCGTGAAATGAATGGGTTCGTTTACCGGTACTGCATTGAGGTCAACCGTATCTGTGACCGCAAAGTCCATGGTCATTTCGGGCCAGTCGAGGTCTGCAATGGGTTCATGGGACACATTTAACCTGCGGCTTTTCGCAAATACTTCGTTAATGGTTCCCGTACCCGTAGCGGCTTGCGCGGGAGCGTCTGTATTACTCTCTGTGCTTACGCTATCCATGCGACTGAAGCTGGCTCTGAGACTCGCTTCAGAGTCGATCAGGAACTGACCGGAGGTCACGACCCGGTCACCCTGTTGCAGGCCCTTGATGATTTCCACATAGTCACCACTTTCCGTACCGGCTGTAACGTCCTGCGCTCTGAACCTGCCGTCTCCAAGAGCAACGACGACTCTTTGCGACCCGCCTGTCTTGATCAGCGCTTCTCGCGGGATACTCAGCACGTCATTTTTCGATCCTGCATAGATACGCACGTTGGCATACATATCAGGCTTCAGAGCTTCATCCGGATTCTCGAATCTCAGGCGCGCCTGCAGGGTGCGGGTTTTCGGGTCAATCGTCGGGTAAACAAACTCGACTTCACCTTCCCACACACGACCCGGCAAATAGCCCAGCCGGACATCGGCGGGCTGACCGACGGCCACCCACTCGGATTGGCGTTCAAATACATCGACCAGTAACCAGATACTTGATAGATCTGCCAGTGTCAGAACCTCGGTTGCCGGTTTTACATACATACCTTCCCGTACCTTGAGTCCATCGATGACACCATCCTGACTGGCGAGAATACGAACCTTCTGGAAAGCAATCATTTTGCTTGCAACCTGCTTGATCTGCTCCGGGCTCATCCCCAGGGCTGCAAGGCGTTCGCGCGAGGCACGTTTAAGATAATCGTTACTGCCCCGTAATGACTGAATATATTCTTCCTGTGCATTCACCAGTTCACGGGAATAAAGCTCGAACAGTACATCACCCTTTTTGACCCGCACACCGTCAGATTTGACATACAGTTTCTCAATCCAGCCGTCAGTACGCAGATGCAGATGACTCAGCTTGCGCTCATCAAATGCGACATAACCGACGGTATTGATCATGCGCCACAGTTTTCCGCGCTCAACCGTAGCTGTTCGTACGCCCAGGTTCTGAATCATCACCGGATCAATACTAATGGTATCTCCATCGCCGGCCGAGTCTGCGTATACCGGTACCAGATCCATACCCATTGGTGATTTTCCCGGCTCATCGCGGCGGTAGTTGGGGTTCATAGGAGCTACCCAGTAAAGAACGTCCGCTTCATCATCTTCGGCTGAAAAGGCGGTGGACAGGGGAAGGCCAGTGGTTAAGCCAAGGCCGGCAAGTAACAGGAGGACAGGTCGGCTATTCATTTGCTTTCTCCATTGGCTTCGAGAAACAGCAGGCGTGCCTGCGCTTTGGCGCGATCGACACGGATGCGGATATCCTGCAAACGGACATCCAGCTCTGTGATGCGCGCACGCATCAGTGTGTTGAATTCATTGATACCGCTCTGATAGGAAGTCAGTGCAGCTCCGGCATTATCACTGGACTCACTCAGCAGGTGTTCGCGATACAGGGCTTCCTGCTCACCAAGACGTTGCCAGCGTGCATAGTCTGATTCGAGCATGCGCTGCATTTCGCGTAGCCGTTGTTCACGCACCTGCATGGCGGCTTCCGCCTGCTGTTGGCTGGCCACCAGACGTTTATCCTGTCGTTTGCCGGTAAACAGTGGCAGATCCAGCGTGACCATGGCGGCCATCATGTCGGGACGGTCACTGCCATTGCCTTCGTTGCCGAATCGTTTGCGATACTCCAGACCGACATCAAAACCGGGTTTGTATTGTTCGCGGGCAGCCTTGACCATCTGCTGGTTCGCCGCAACTTGTGCGCTGGCCGACGCAACAGCCGGATGTTGTGCAAGCGACGCCTTTAGCTCGGCCTTTGAACCGGGTTCCGGCAGGGCAGGAAAGGCCTGCGATATAGGTTCCCAGCCCGCGTCGCCGATCCAGCGTGTGAGCTTTGCTCTTTGCACATCCGATTGGGTGCTGATCTGTGTGGCCCGGTCGTCAAGACGCGATAACTCCAGTTGCGCCTGTAATACATCCTGCTGACTGACACGACCGGAGGCGTAGTGTGCACGCGTTATGTCGACCAGTTGATGGAACAGATCATGGCTCTGCTCAATAATTCTTGCGGCCTTTTCCTGGTAGTAGAGTTCCAGGTAAGTCTCCCTGACGTCACGTGTAATCTGCTGTTCCGTAAGCAGGGTGCGGGCCTGTTCTGCCTTGCTCAGCCATTCGGTGCGATGTTGCTGGTAACGCAGGGTCTGGCCGCGTGGGAAAGCCTGCTTTATCCCTGTGCGCAACTGCGAGGAGCCTTCCTTTTTCATACTGAGGTCGTCGAGCGGTACATTAAAGACGCCAAACGTCAGTTTGGGATCCGGGAGTTGTCCGTCGGCAACCGATTGCTCCTGTAGAGCGACTGCCCGGAACCTGCTGGCAGAAACAGCCGGATCGGCCTCAAGGGCCAGTTGCAAGGCTTCGGATAGACCCAGCTCCGCGCGCGCGGCGGTTGACAGGGCAAGCTGTAACAGAACCATGCATACTATGCGGTAAATAAACCACCATCTGTTTATACCTGAAAAAGGCATAATGAAACTCCATAAGCTGAGAAAGACACGCACCACGTTTCCCATTTGGTAAGGAACGTGTGTGATAACGGGGCGTACCCCTGATTATGGAGTCAGGCGGGGGGTCGGATTAAGGGCGGACAGCTTCTGGAGCTGGTTTTGAAGTTTAGCGAGGGGGTGTATGCATCGACAAGCCGGGGCGGGAATGTGTGCCCGGTTGAAACGCTGGTTGGCTGCAAATGGAACGTGGCGCAAGTCTTGTGGGTACAGTTGTCACTGCCGCATGACTGGTCACCGCAATGCGTACAGTCGGAGGACGATAGTCCCGTATCCCCACTGTGCATCTGGCACGGATCCGAATCGGCCTGATCCGGCTGGGCCGTCAGTGCCTGCAAAGGCACCGTTGCCAGGCTAATCGCCAACCAGATAGCAGCCAGTGTTTTCATCAATCTACGCATCTCAATTGAAATCTACGGGGTTATCGACAAAAGATCAAGAAGCGTTAATCGCAACATAGTTGTTACATACATTCGACTGCCGCACCACGGTTTGGTTCACCGGTGGTCTAGGCAGTATCGACCGGATAACCCGCGGATTTCCATTCAGGAAAGCCGTCTTCCATGCGCTGAGCCGAGTAACCCTGCTCCCTGAGTCGGGCAACAGCGTCGAAAGCCAGAACACAATGGGGGCCACGGCAATAGGCCACCACATCCTGTTTTTTGGGCAAACGTTTCAGGTGCTGTTCCAGTTCTGACAACGGGACATTGACCGCCCCCGGCACATGCCCGGCGTCGTATTCCTCAGCGGGACGCACATCCAGAACAGTAATCAGGCCCTCCTTTACGCGTTCCATCAAGGTTTCGCGTGGCACAGCTTCCAGTTCATCTTTTACCGTCAGGTAGGTGTTTACCAATTGGTCTACTTCAGCGATACGACGTTCAGCCACATCGCGCAGTGCATCAAGAAGGTCAATAACATCGTTGCCACTCAGGCGGTAAAGTACCTGTAGCCCCTGTTTTCGGCAGTGCACCAGGCCAGCCTGTCGTAGCTGTTGCAGGTGCTGTGAGGTATTGGCCACGGTCAACCCTGATACTTTCGCCAGCTGGTCGACACTGCGTTCTCCCTGTGCGATATATTCCAGCAATTCCAGTCGGTTACTATTCCCCAGTGCTTTCCCGACCCGAGCAAACTGGATGAATAGATCGTGCTTGAAGCTTCCACTTAACAGCATTTCAAATTCCGCTATTTTTATATTCAACTAATCAATTGAATTACATATTCTATAATAATATTATCGCAGCGCACAAACGTATAACAATCTGCGCCCCTATCGAGGTCTTCTTATGAATGCCAGCGAATTCGTTATTCAAAACGAAGTCACTATCCGGCTCGGTTTCTTTTTCGGTGTATTTGCTGTCATGGCTGTGTGGGAAGTAATTGCGCCACGCCGTGCTCTGCTCCTGACCAGGAAGGTCCGTTGGCTGAATAATCTCGGACTGGTGTTCTTCAACAGTTTCGTGCTGCGTGTGCTGTTCCCGACGGCTGCTGTGGGTATGGCCATCTTTACCACCGAGCAGGGCTGGGGTCTGTTTAACTATTTTGAAGTCCCTGCCGGAATCGCTATCCTGGCGTCCATCGTAGCGATGGATTTCATTATTTATTTGCAACATGTACTTGTGCACGCTGTACCGGCTCTTTGGCGTCTACATCGGGTGCATCATGCAGATATCGATTTCGATGTTACAACGGGCGCGCGATTTCACACCCTCGAAATCATTTTGTCCATGTTGATCAAGTTTGCAACTATCGTGGTGCTGGGTCCGCCGGTAGTTGCTGTTGTTATTTTTGAAGTGGTGCTGAATGCGACCGCCATGTTCAACCATAGCAACATACGTATTCCGAAAGCTGCCGATCAAATTGTACGCTGGCTGGTTGTCACCCCGGACATGCACCGGGTTCACCACTCCGTGGAGGATGATGAAGCCAACAGTAACTTTGGTTTTAACCTGCCCTGGTGGGACCGTTTGTTCGGAACCTATCGTGATCAGCCACGCGCGGGGCATGAAGCGATGACCATCGGTATCCACACTTACAACAAGCCAAAACTGGTGGCCTGGTTACCGGGCATGCTGATACTGCCCTTTATCGGCAAGGTATCCAGCTATGCCATAAACAGGCGGGAATGGAGTGGTGACAATGAAGGCTAAGTGGATTCGCATCACAGTATTCCTGGTGCTGGTGGCCGCGATAGCCGTGGCTATCAGTTACCGAGATCAGTTTGATGTTGCCGCGCTAGAAAGCTGGATTCAGAATGCCGGTGTTCTGGCGCCGCTGTTATTCATATTGGTTTATGCGGTCGGTGCCGTACTGTTTCTGCCGGGGACGGTGCTGACCCTGGCTGGTGGTGCGCTGTTTGGTCCGGTGCTCGGTACATTCTGCAATCTTACCGGCGCCACTATCGGCGCGACTCTGGCATTTCTGGTATCGCGCTACCTGGCGTCGGACTGGGTAGCCGAAAAATCCGGAGGCCGGCTGAAACAACTCATTAACGGTGTGGAGACGGAAGGCTGGCGCTTCGTGGCTTTCGTTCGACTGGTACCGCTGTTTCCCTTTAACCTGCTCAACTATGCACTGGGACTGACACGGATACGTTTCAGCCATTACCTGCTGGCGACTTATATTTGTATGTTGCCGGGTGCCTTTGCCTATACTTATCTCGGTTATGCCGGGCGGGAAGCGGTGGCTGGTAGTGAAGGGTTGATACAGAAGGCGCTGCTGGCGCTGATGCTGCTCGCGGTAGTGGCTTTTCTACCGCGCCTGATCGGCAGATTGCGCAAGAAGCCGTCACTGACCGTCCCGGAACTGAAGCAACGTTTGGACAATGGTGCGGATATTCTGGTACTGGATGTGCGCACCGCTGCGGACTTTGTCGGCGAGCAGGGACATATTGCAGGCGCTACCAATCTGCCACTCGAAGAACTGCCGGAGCGGATTGAGGAGATTGGTGACTACCAGGAAAAACCGGTCGTGACCGTGTGCCGGACCGACCGACGCTCTGCCAAGGCGGCGCAGCTGCTTGCACAGCGAGGATTCGCAGATGTCCATGTGGTCGCGAACGGTATGACCGGCTGGAATGAAAACGGGTACCCGCTGGCGGAGACCTGAGTGAGGAAACAGTTTACAGTCGGTAGCAACAGTCGTAATCCAGAATGCGCCTTACCAATCCGGCAACAAGGCCTGGCACGCGCGCTGCGTTTTGGCGGTGCAGCGCTGGCAACCCCGTAGCTATGATTTTGAGTTATCCACCGAAGGCGCATCGGTGCCAGCGGTTCTGGAAGCGAAGGTACGTTACTATCTGGTTGCTGAAGATCGCGTTAAGCGGATCGGTTATGACAACAGGGAACCAACGCACTACGAAATTTTCAAACAGCGAATCGAATTGCAGTCACAGGAAGCCGGGAAAGGTTAATGGAGAAGCGGGATGTGGTTATTATCGGTGGCGGCGCAGGTGGGCTGGTGGTAGCCAGCGTAGCGTCGCAGCTGGGATTGAAAGTTACTCTGATAGAAAAACAGGAAAAGCTTGGCGGTGATTGCCTGCACACCGGTTGTGTACCCAGCAAGACCCTGATACAGGCGGCCAAAGTTGCGTCGCTGATGCGCCGTGCAGCTGAGTTTGGGCTTGAGCCCGTTACACCCCATTTAGACCTGGTTAAAGTCAATCAACATGTGCAGTCGGTCATTGATCAGATCCAGCCGCACGACGATCCTGAACGTTTTCGTGCCTATGGCTGCGAAGTGCTTTGCGGCCACGCAGAATTTATCGGTGCCGATACTGTACGTGTCAATGACCAACAGATTCGCGGGCGACGTTTCCTGGTCGCAACAGGGTCACGTCCTTTTGTGCCACCGATAGATGGTCTTGAAGAGGTGGGTTACCTGACCAATGAAGATATGTTTTCCCTGCCTGAATTGCCGCGGCGGCTGGTAGTACTGGGTGGCGGCCCCATCGGCCTGGAAATGGCGCAGGCGTTTGCGCGCCTCGGCAGCAAGGTATCTGTCGTAGAACGTCTGCCACACCTGCTGCCGCAGGAAGACACGGAAATTGCCGACCAGCTGCAAGAACGGTTGATCGCAGAAGGGATCGAGGTGCACATCTCGACCAGCGCGGAGCGCGTAACACGGCAGGGTAAGGTCCGCCGTATCGAATGCAGTGGCGGGGTATCACTGGAAGCCGATCAGGTCCTGGTAGCGGTCGGGCGCCAGCCCTGTGTGGAAAACCTGGGTCTGGAGACAGCTGGTGTAGAGTTCAATAGCCGGGGTATCAGGGTCGATAAACGTATGCGTACTTCACAAAAGCATATCTATGCCTGTGGTGATGTCTGCGGTCCATACCCCTTTACCCACATGGCGGAATATCAGGCCGGCATCGTGATCAGCAATGCTGTGTTCCGCTTCCCGAAAAAGGTTGATTACCGCGTGGTTCCCTGGGTCACTTATACCGATCCGGAACTGGCGCGAGTCGGGCTCACCGAGCAACAGGCGCGTGAACAGGGTATCGAAGCGACGATTCTGCGCTTTCCTTTCAAGGGTATTGACCGCGCACTGGCTGAGGTCGAGCCATACGGGTTGACCAAGTTTGTAGTACACAAGGGCAAAATCCTGGGTGCTTCCATACTCGGTCCGCACGCCGGTGAACTGGTCCATGAAATCGTTCTGGCCATGAAAACCGGCGCCGGTATCGGGGCTATTTCCGCCACCATTCACGCGTATCCCACGCTGGCACAGATTCACCGCCGTACGGTCAATACCTGGTACGGGGAAAAGCTGTTTAGCGCCCGGACCCGTCGTCTGGTACGATGGATCAATCGTTTGGTGCCATAACACGACTGATTTTGTAACGTATGCACGCTACCTTGCCACTGCTGGAACATACCGATTTTCCACCGCTGAAACGCGGCCGCCTGGAGGTCCTTCAGGTCAACCTTGGCTACCGTTGTAACCAGTCCTGCCTGCACTGTCATGTCAACGCAGGACCGACGCGTACCGAACAGATGTCCCGGGACACCATTGACGACATCGTTGCTTTTATGGCGGACTCGGGAGTTAAGGTGCTGGATATCACCGGTGGCGCACCGGAGCTGCATGAAGATTTCATTCGCCTGGTTAAAATTGCTCGTGGGCTGGGTATGCACGTCATTGACCGTTGCAACCTGACTATACTCAATGAGCCCGGTTTCGAGGACATGCCGGAGTTTCTAGCGCGCCATCGGGTGGAAATTGTTGCATCGCTGCCTTGTTACCTGGAGGAAAATGTTGAGTCGCAGCGCGGCAAGGGCGTTTACCAGTCGAGTATCACGGCACTAAGGAAACTCAATGCGCTCGGCTACGGGAAGCAGGGCGGCGAACTGGAGCTAAACCTGATGTACAACCCGGGCGACGCTGTGTTGCCCCCGCCCCAGAAGCAGCTTGAGGCTGATTACAAACGCGAACTCGCGCAACGCGCCGGTATCGAATTTAACCGGTTGTACGTACTCGCCAACATGCCAATCCAGCGCTTTGGCAGTACACTGATTTCGAAAGGACAGTTTGCCAGCTACATGGATTTACTCAAATCGGCGCATCAGGATAGCAATCTCGATACCGTCATGTGCCGGTCATTGATCAGCGTTGACTGGCAGGGTTATGTATACGATTGCGATTTCAACCAGATGCTGGATTTACCTCTGGAATTGACAGGTCGGCCACGTATGCATATCAGCGAGCTACAGGCCGCGACACTGGACGGCTGCGCCATAGCGGTTGCCGATCACTGCTACGGCTGTACTGCGGGGCAGGGCAGCAGTTGTGGCGGTTCGCTGGGTTGAACAGGCATGCAACTGTCTATCATTATTCCGACACTTGACGAAGCTGAATGCGTAGTTGGGCTGTTGCAGCAACTGCAACCGCTGCGCGCGCGCGGTCACGAAGTAATCCTCGTGGATGGCGGCAGCAGGGATGAAACCGTTGCCCTGGCTGAACCTCTGGTAGACAAGCTCCTGATAGCACCAGCAGGCCGGGCCCGGCAGATGAATGCGGGTGCAGGTTCCGCAGATGGGGAGGTGCTCTGGTTTGTGCACGCGGACAGCATTATCCCGGATAAGGCAGATGTGCTTATTCTCAAGTCAGCCGGCCAGCAATGGGGGCGTTTCAACGCCCACATGTCGGGAGACAGGTTACTGTTACGCGTTGTCGAGCGACTGATGAATCTGCGCTCACGCATCACCGGCATCGCAACTGGAGACCAGGGTATATTCGTATCGCGAGCGCTGTTTAAACGTATCGGCGGCTATACAGACCTTCCACTTATGGAAGATATTGATCTCAGCAAGCGACTGAAACGTGAACAAAGGCCGGTCTGTCTGCAAAACACCCTGACGACATCAAGCCGCCGCTGGGAGCAGAGGGGGGTAGTGCGCACCATATTTGTGATGTGGTACCTGCGCCTGGCCTGGTTCCTGGGCGTACCGGCAACACATCTGGCCTCCCGCTATGAGTAACATGCCAGATTACAGGTATCCGGCCGGCCGTATACTGGTCTTTGCCAAGGCACCACTGGCCGGTCAGGTAAAGACCCGGCTGGCTTCAGGCATAGGCGACCAGGCAGCAGCCACACTCTATGCGCAACTGGTGCGTGATACGGTCTCCACGGCTATACAGGAAGAACTCGCGCCGGTCACCGTATACGCAGATTCCTTACACCCGCTGTTTGTTGAACTGCGGGAAAAACGGGGTGTTGGACTAAAGATCCAGGAGGGCGCGGATCTTGGTCTGAGAATGTACCAGGCAATACAGGCAGAGCTCCAACAGGCGGATTTTGTGGTATTGATTGGCACAGATTGTCCGGTCATGACCGGCGACTACCTCGCTCAGGCCTGCCGGGAACTGGACGCCGGTACAGAGTTTGTATTGGGTCCCGCAGAAGATGGCGGCTACGTATTGATTGGCGCGCGCAGCGCCGAGAAAGAATTATTCACCGGCATGCGCTGGAGTACCAGCCAGGTGATGCCTCATACACGTGAGCGGCTGCGCCTGATGAACAGGCGGCACGCAGAGCTCGATACCTTGTGGGATCTCGACACCCCCGAAGATCTCGAACGCTGGCAGACTGAATCGCGGTCTGCCGTTACCAGTTAGCGGAGTAACAGAAAGATGAGTCAGGCAAAACAGGATGAAATCCGTCAGACAGTACGCAGCGCCTATGGAGAAGTTGCAGAGGCGAGTAATGGTGGGGGCGGTTGCGGTGAAGCCAGTTCCTGTTGCGGTGTGTCCGAAGAGGCACAGATCAACAGCCTGATATCCACACGCCTGGGCTATTCGCAACAGGATCTGGACAGTGTGCCGGACGGTGCTGACATGGGGCTGGGTTGCGGTAACCCGCGAGCTATCGCCAGCCTGATTGCCGGGGAAACCGTGCTTGATCTGGGCAGCGGTGGCGGGTTTGATGCATTCCTGGCGGCACAGGAAACAGGTAAGGACGGGCGTGTTATCGGTGTCGATATGACCCCCGCCATGGTTAGCAAAGCCCGCAG
>Ga0316193_10000438_pt1 | contig 25676 bp, 23 predicted proteins | sample MerIslsedime2_MG_FD_207735 | JGI IMG/M metagenome (GOLD analysis project Ga0316193, IMG submission 207735) | Coastal sediment microbial communities from Maine, United States - Merrow Island sediment 2 | ecosystem: Environmental > Aquatic > Marine > Coastal > Sediment | place: USA: Maine... | reverse complement strand
TCTCCTCCGCTCGCCGCCCCGCCGTTTGTAGACCTGGTAGCACGAGCCCGATCGGACGGCTGGACCCCTGACGATCCGTCCGATCGTGAGTCCGTGCGTATCAGGTCCAGGACAGCCGGGCCAGCAGGCCGTAGCCGTATCCCGCGAGTCGGCCTGGCCTGGGCAGCGAGCATTACGATCGCCGTCGGAGCCGGCTTGCTTGGCAGGGAACTCGCGTTGCAGCGCGGGGGGGATCTCCCGGCGGAGTTGGATTTCGGACGTGAATCGGTCGAAGCGCCAGCGGATGAGCAGGAAGGTTTTCGTGAGAATGCCCCTGCCGCCCGGGAGCCTGCGCCGGCAGAACCTCCCGCACGACAGAAGAGCGACGCGAGGAAGATCGTCGAGGCCGAAGAGTCGACCGCCGGGCGGGGAGCCGAGTCCAGAAAGCTGGATGTGAGTGAACGCGTGGACGCAGACCTTGCGGAGGTGGCCGCGCCGCCGGCCGCGCTGAGAGCCCACGAGACCATTGGGCAGGTCGAGGACGAGGAGAGCAGTGGTCGAAACCGATTCGCGGCGCCCCCCCCGCAACCAGGCCCGGCGATCGGGCACCCGGCCCTCGGGTGCTGGCGCATGGAATCCGGACAGGAACGATCGGGACTTCCAGCCCGGCTGTGGCTGACCGAGGATCCCCTGCCCGACGACGCACACGGCGCCCTGCGGTTGAAGACGGACATGGATCCGGGCCTGTCAGGAAGTGAGGCGCCGGGCTGGCTGCCCCTCGGCGCCGACAGCGTTTGGTTGTCCATCCCTCCGCGGGTCTTCCGGCTCGCACCTGTAGACGGCATCCTCGTGGGCCAGGTCAGCGATCCCACGGAACCGTCAGCGGCAGATCCATTGTCCGTCCGCTTCACGAGAGTCGAATGCGGGACTCCCTGACAGCCACCAGGCAGGACGGTAAGACCGAACCCGGCCGACGAGCCGCCCTGTGGGCCGAACTGCGTTGCCGTGCTCGATCGGCGAGAGAAATCTACGAGGGGATCTACGTCGCCCCGTACCGGAGTGCCATTCAGCGAGAGTATCTCCGACAGCGGGACCTGTTCCTGGTGCTAGGCATTTCGGATATGCTGGGCGTCCCGAGCCCGGTCTCGTTCTATACTCTGGAACTGCTGCCGGACCTGATCGACGGGTTCCACGAATGGCACCGGCGTCTAGGGATGGAGCAGTCGCCAGAGGGAGGATTCCGGTGCTGCTGACCCGTCGGATTTCTTTTCTCGGCGGCAAAGGTGGGGTGGGAAAGACGACAGTTGCCGCGAGCGCCGCGCTCGCGGCTGCCGATGCCGGACAGCGTACGCTTCTCGTGTCCACGGATCCGGCACACTCGACGAGCGACGTGTTGCAGGTCCAACTCGGGGCAGAGGTCCAATTCGTTTCACAGAATCTCGACGCGCTGGAGCTGGATCCGGAGCGCGAGGCGGAATCATACATCGCAGACGTGAAGGATCGGCTCGCGGAAGCCGTGCCTCCACGCCTCGTTGCGGAGGTCGAGAGACAGATAGACATCGCCGGGGTGTCTCCAGGTGCAGCGGAGGCGGCGCTGTTCGAGCGGTTTGCCCGGGTGCTCGAGGAAGCAGAAGCATATGAACGAGTCGTGTTCGACACGGCTCCAACGGGTCAGACTCTGCGGCTGCTGGGACTGCCCGAACTGATGACCGCTTGGATGAGTGGCCTCATCCAGAGACGCCGGAAGGTGAGTGCGCTGGGGAGGATGTGGCGAAACGTCGCGGGAGCATCGGCCGGCGGCGATTCCGAAGGTACGCGGGTCGTAACGGCAGAGGGGAGTATCGGGAATGCGGAAGTGGACCCTGTTCTCCTGACACTCGAGCAGCGCCGTGACCGGTTCGTCCGGGCCAGGGATGTCCTCACCGATCCAGCGCGGACTTCGTTCCTGTTCGTTCTGACTCCACAGCGTCTCCCGATCCTCGAAACGGCTCGGGCCGTCAGTACCCTTCGGAAGTACCACATTCCGGTCGGAGGCGTGATCGTCAACCAGGTGGAGCCGGACGCCGCGTCTGACACCGCTGCCCGGGGACGAGTGGATCGGCAGGGCGAGTTCCTGGAGACGATCAAGACGGAGTTCGCCGACACGCCGCGTTGGCTCGTGCCGAGAATGGAGGAGGAGGTCGTCGGACTCGCGGCGTTGCGCGAGCTGGGCCGGATGATGACGATGGAGTCGGTTCCCTGACCAGGAGAAATGACCGTTGAGCGCGATCGCCCTGCTCGTTGTGGGACTCTCAGCCCTGCTCACCGGCTACCTGGTGTATTCCCGCTACATCGCGCGCCGCATCTTCCAGCTCGATCCCACCTTCCGGACGCCGGCCCATGTATACGAGGATGGGGTCGATTTCGTCCCGACCAACAAACACGTGCTGTTCGGGCACCACTTCACGTCGGTAGCGGGAGCAGCGCCGATCGTCGGCCCGGCGATCGCTGTAATCTGGGGGTGGCTCCCGGCGTTTCTGTGGGTCGTGCTGGGCACGATCTTCGCCGGCGCCGTGCACGACTTCGGCACCCTGTGGATCTCGGTACGCCATCGCGGGAACAGTATCGGGACGCTGACTGAGGACATCGTCGGAGCGCGGGCGCGCGTACTCTTCCTGCTGCTGATCTTCTTCCTCCTTCTAATGGTCAATGCGGTATTCGCAGTGATCATCGCGAATCTGTTCCTCACCAGCCCCGGGGCCGTGGTGCCGGTCTGGGGATCCCTCGTCGTGGCGCTCATCGTGGGCCTTCTGATCTACCGGACGGGGGCAGGGATTCTCGCCCCGTCGATCGGGGCGCTGCTCTTGCTCTACGGCCTGATCTGGTTCGGCCAGTTCGTTCCGTTTACCCTGCCGGACCTGCTCGGACTCGATCCCACCGCGGCCCAGTTCGCGGCGGCAGGCGGAGATCCCGTGGCAGCCGCAGAGGCTGCGGCGAACGACGGTCGGAGAATCGGCTGGATCATGATCCTGTTCGCCTACACCTTCGTGGCGAGCGTTCTGCCGGTCTGGCTGCTCCTGCAGCCGCGCGATTACGTCAACGGTCACCAGTTGTTCGTCGCGCTCGGAATCATCTCGCTCGGCGTGCTGGTCACGAACCCGCCGGTGCTGGCCCCGGCCGTGAACATGACTCTGCCGTCCGATGCTCCTGCCTGGTTTCCACTCCTGTTCATCACGGTCGCGTGCGGAGCGATCAGCGGATTCCACGGGCTCGTCGCTTCGGGAACCTCATCCAAGCAGCTGGACCGGGAACCGGACGCCAGGTACGTCGGTTACGGAGGTGCACTCGGCGAGGGCGCGCTGGCGCTGACCTCGATTCTGGCCACGACGGCCGGATTCGCGCTGTATGTTGGCGCGGATGGGTGGCACGCCCACTATGCGACATGGGCCAGTGCTTCGACCGGTGCGACGTCGGCGTTCGTCAACGGAGTCGGAGTGCTGGCGGAGGGGATCGGCATCCCGCATGCGGTGGCGACGATCTTCGCTGCAGTGGTGGTGATCAGCTTTGCCGCCACGACGCTCGACACGAGCGTTCGACTGCAGCGCTACATCATCGCCGAACTCGGGGTGGAGTACGGCATCAAGTCGATTCAGAATCGGTGGCTCGCCACGTTCATCGCGGTCACCAGTTGCGCGCTGCTGGCCCTGGGTCTCGACCGGGGCGCCGGCGGGATGCGCCTGTGGCCGCTGTTCGGGACGACGAATCAGTTGCTGGCCGGTCTGAGTCTGCTCATTCTGACGCTGTTCCTGCTGCGACTCCGGCGTCCGATCTGGATCACCGTGATCCCGATGGGCTTCCTGCTCTTTATGACGACCTGGGCCATGGTGCTGAACCTGCTGCGATTCGTACGGGACAGCGAGACTATGCTTCTGGTGGTCGGGGGGGCGATTTTCGCCCTCGAGTTGTGGCTGCTGTTCGAGGCAGCCGTCGCGGTGCGGCGGGTACTTGCGCGGAGAAGTTCGGATGGGGGAGTTGAGGTCGGAGGCGGGGGGCGAGGCGACTGAGTAGAAGAATTTCGGACCTTTCTTGCTGTTACTGGCGTATGCGTCGTGGCACCGTCAGTTTCTCCCCGCGTCACGAAATAGCTGAACCAGGGGGACGAGTGGCAGAAGTTCTTTCCATCGCAGCCATCGGGGTCGTAATCTGGCTGTGGACCCGGTCGGGCTGTGGCTGAAGCAGCAAGTAGGCTCGCCGGAGGCGAGCTTTCGTGGATTCGGGCCGTACAGGCCCGGCGGTACATCGGGGCGTAGCGCAGTCCGGTAGCGCACCTGCTTTGGGAGCAGGGGGTCGCCGGTTCGAATCCGGCCGCCCCGATTCTGACACATGCCAGCCAATCCGTCTGCCGAGACCTTCGTCGACTTTCGATCCGATCCGCCGCAGGAGGGCGGGAGAATGAACTTTCAGTCGGCGATCCGCTTGGCGCGGACACTCGCGGTGCGCGGAACTCTAGCGGTTCTGGCCTGCAGAGGAGATCTCGTCGAGGTCGCCGAGTAGAACGCCTGCTAGTCGTCCCCGGCGTCTGATTCAAGGCTCTCGGGAAACAGGTCTTCGTCGTAGTAGTCCAGCTTGTGCAGTGGCATCACGACGCTCGACAGGATGTTCAGCACGTGGGCCGCGATTCGCTTGTAGAACCTCGTGCCCATCACCACGGCCGTCGCGTCCGCCGCTCCGTAGTTGCTCTTGGCGACGCGGGCCACGAGCATGTCGCACCGGTGCGTGAGATTCCGCCCCTCCTGAATCAACGCCATCGCACGATCGTGATCGGACGACACGAACACCTCGGCCGTGATCGAGAACGACTGCTCGACCCCTTCTCGGATCGCCTGCAGTTCCGCCACGTACTTGTCTTCGGGAAGGGGGTCGGGATGGTATTCGCGAACTTCCGACAGGTTCTTCGCGTAGTCGCCGATCCGTTCCACGTCCTTCACCAGGCTCATCAGGAGCAGGCAGTACGGGAGCGATGGGCTGGTGCCCGACAGGGACAGGTGGGCGATCACCTCTTTGCGGATCGTCCGCTCCAACTTGTTCACCTGGATGTCCCGCCGATAAATGCTCGTGCGTTCCTCCGGTGACACGCTGTCCCCGAAATAGATCTCCCCGGCCTGGAGTGTCATTTCATAGGTCAGGCCGAGCATCCTGGTGAAGTTCTCTCCCATTTTCCGCAACGGCTGGTCAGAACGGAAGAGTGAGATCAGTTGCTTCAGCATCCTGCCCCCAGAATCAATCGAGGAAGTGGTTGAGCGCAGCGAACAGCAATGGGACCCCGTAGAACAGAACCAAAACGTAAATGAGCGCCCATCTTCGCGACTCGACTGCGATGGCCGCCAGTTTGCGAGCCGCGTTCAGCGGGATCTCACGGATCCTCGGGAACGGATATATCAAGAGGGTCGCACACGCGTTGAACAGGAAGTGTACGAGCGCGATCGTGATTCCCCAACGCGCGTTCGGGCCAGTCGCGGCGAGCGCGGCCAGAGCCGCCGTGACGGTCGTCCCGATATTTGCTCCGATGGTGATCGGAAAGGCCTGCTCCAGTGTGATCAGGCCAGCGCCCGCCAGTGGCACCAGGAGCGAGGTCGTGATGGAACTGGACTGCACCATCACCGTCACGAGAATCCCAACCAGGATCGCAAACAGCGGGGCCCTGTGAAGTCCGCGTCCCACGATGGTCTCCACCCGTGACTGCATGAAGCTACGCATGGTCTTCACGAGCAACATCAGCGCGACGTAGATCAGCACCCCGGACAGGAGGATCAGGGCGATCGCCGCGACGCGGTCAGACGAGAAGACCGCGTGCAGGATCTCCTTGATCGGAGCCACGACCGCCTTCAGTGCACCCTTCAGCGGACTGTCGTAGTCGACTCCCCCAACACCCACCAGCATTCCGGACAGGGCTGTCGCACTCTTCTGCAGAAACCCCGTCGCGATCTCCAACGGCAGAAACACCGCGACAGCTAGGAAGTTGAAGAAGTCGTGACATGTCGCGACCGCGAACGCCCGCTCGAATTCCTGCTTGCGACCCATGTGGGCCATCGAGACGAGCGTGTTGGTCACGGTCGTGCCGATGTTCGCGCCCATCACCATCGGAATCGCGTTTGCCAGGGGCAGGGGGTTCGCCGGGGCCGCCACCAGTCCGACGATCAGGGCGGTGGAGACCGAGGAACTCTGGACCAGCGTCGTAGCCAGGACTCCGACCATCAGGCCCATGAACGGGTTCTCGGTGGCCCGGAAGAAGGAATCCAGTAACCCGCCCCCGAGCGACTTGAAGCCGTCGCCGAGGCCGTTTACACCGACCAGGAACACGAACAGCAGCGCCAGCACCGCGATCACCCTTACGACAGGGTGATCCAGCGGGCTCGGTGGCCGCAGCTCCGGAATTGTCCTCGCGTCAGTCAACCCGTACCACCGGAAAGGTGAGATCCGGCATTCCCTCAGGTCATCGAGGCCACAACTTGACCCTCCCCTCCACGATTCGCAACGGTTCCGGTCCCGCCCGGTTCGGATCCCCGGGGGCAGCCCCGTGTGCAGCTCGACTGTCGTCGAATTCTTCCACAGCCAGGTGTCGAAGACCTCCACACGTGATCCGTCGCGGAGTTCTGCGCCATGTCCTGAAACGGAACGCCGATGCGGCCTGGGCAGTGTCGAACAATTCGACAGAGGCCACGGATCGCTCCCGGTGAAAGGACGGCGACGAAACAATGTAAAAGACTGTAAACAATTGGCTTATGGCGGTCACAACTTGCGCTGGATATTGCGGCATTGGGCTTGCCCAAGTGAACAGCGAATGCCGTGCGTTCGAAATCGCGTCGGAAGGGACCCGGAAGGGTCGGAGCAGTGCGGACGCCGGCGGACCTGAATCAGACGGGAGGGGATCATGCTTGCGGCAGCCTTCTTCGTGACGGTCGTCGTCGCGCTGGCGGCCTACCATGTCCTCATCGAGCGGCCCCGTCGCGTGGCGTCACGTGAGTTGCAGCGACGCGCACCGGCAGGGCCCGCACGGCTCGAGGACGTTGTCGGGCCTGTTCCGGGCGGCGTGTTCCTGCAGAACGGATTTACATGGAGCCGGGTGGTGCCGGACGGAGCGGTGGAGGTCGGTGTACATCCGATGCTCGTCGGTCTGATCGGCGAGAAGCCAGAGATGCTCCTCGATGATCCCGGAAGTCGGGTCGAACGCGGTGAGCCGTTCATGAGCATCGGCCAGGGCGATCGCGCGCTTCAACTGCGTGCACCCGTAACGGGGCGGATCACGGCCCGGAACCACTATCCACAAACCGATGCCGGGTGGAATGATCTGCACGGTCCCGACGAGTCGTGGCTGTACCGCGTCGCGCCGGATGACCTCGCGCGGGATGTGCCGTCCTGGATGATCGGAACTCAGGCAGCGGATTGGACTCAAAATCGCTACGAGCGAATCCGGGAGCACCTCCAGCATGCGGTTGCCGACGGTGAGACCGGACTCGCCCTCGCGGATGGGGGCGAAGTGCCGTTCGGTGCGCTCCGAGAGCTCGAGCCGGAAGCCTGGCTGAGTTTCGAAGAGATGTTTCTGACTAACTGACACGGACCCGTGGCGGGCGCGGCGGTGTCGGGGCAGGGCCGTAACCCCACCTCTCGCTCGTCCATGGACCGCTACGCCCTGGGAATAGGGGGCCCGTGATGAAGAGACGTGACGTAGTCCGGAGTCTGTGCGTGCTTGGCGGTTCGGCAGCCGTAGGTCGCGATCTGCGCGGTCGCGCGAAGGTGGCCCGCGCCGCTGAGTTGTCGCCGGAATCCGAGACCGTGACCGAGCCGTACACGGAGCCGATGGCCGTGCTGGTGGATACGACGAAGTGCATGGGCTGCCGGATGTGCGAACTCGCGTGCGCGAAACAGAATGATCTGCCGGAGCCGGAACCCAAGGTGGACTTCTCCGTACGCCGCCGGACGGACGAGACCCGGTTCACGGTGGTGAATCAATACGAGACATCAAAGGGAACGGTCAGCGTGAAGACGCAGTGCTTCCACTGTCTCACGCCGGCATGCGCATCGGCCTGTCTCACGAAGGCCATGTACAAGACCTCCTCCGGCCCGGTTATCTGGCGCGGGGACAAGTGCATGGGATGTCGCTACTGCATGGTCTCCTGTCCGTTTGATGTGCCGAAATTCGAGTACTTCAGCGCAAATCCGAAGATTCAGAAGTGTCAGATGTGCTTCTCCCGCCTGTCCGAGGGCGAGGTTCCGGCCTGCGTCGCTGGCTGTCCGGCTGGAGCCACGAGCTTCGGTCCGCGCAGCGCGATGCTCGAGGAGGGCCACAAGCGCATCTGGTCCGAGCCTGACAAGTACGTTCACAATATCTGGGGAGAGCAAGAGGCCGGGGGGACGAGCTGGCTCTATCTCTCGGCGGTTCCGTTCGACGAGATTGGATTGCGTACCGATGTCGGAACCGAGGCTTATCCGGTTCTGACCAAGGAGTTCCTCTATGCCGTGCCCTTCGTTCTCACCCTTGTTCCGCCCCTGCTCCTGGGCGTCAGCGAAGCCACGAAGCGGCGTGATGCCGGGCAAGAAGAGGAGGCGTGAGATGGAAGCCATCACTTCCATTCACTCAGATTCCCGATCCGGCGCCCGTCGTTTTGCGCGGTTCTTCATCAGTGAGCTCCGCCCGAAGGGACGCCTGCTTACGCCGTTCAACCTGATCAGCGGGGCTTTGATCCTCACGACGATCGTGCTTCTCGCAATCCGGTTCACCGGGGGGCTCGGTACGATCACCAACTTGTCACAGGACGTACCGTGGGGCCTGTGGATCGGCTTCGACGTCGTGACCGGCGTGGCACTGGCAGGTGGCGCCTACGTGATCACGTTCATGGTCTACATCCTCCGAATCGAGAAATACGAGCCGATCGTGCGGGTGACCGTATTGAACGGATTCCTTGCTTATGTGTTCTACGCCGGCGCTCTACTGCTCGACCTCGGGCGACCGTGGAACGTGATCAATCCGATCATCGGCAACTCGTTCGGCTTCAGTTCTGTACTGTTTCTCGTCGCATGGCACTTCCTGCTGTACATGATGGCTGAACTCCTCGAGTTCTCGCCCGTGATCGCAGAATGGGCTGGCTGGCCGAAACTGCGTCGGCGGCTGCACGCCCTCACACTCGGGGCGGTCGTGCTCGGGATCTCTCTGTCCATTCTGCACCAGTCGGGACTCGGCGCGCTCTACCTGATGGCCAAGGGCAAGATTCACCCGCTGTGGTACTCGGAGTTCATCCCGGTGCTGTTCCTGGTATCCAGCATCTTCGCCGGTCTGTCGATGGTGATGATCGAGGGAACGATCTCTCACAAGGTGTTTCGCGACCGGGTGGGCAGGCCGCTGCGTGAAGGACACGATCCGATCGTGATCGGGCTTGCCCGGATCTGTGCGGGAACGATGTTCGCCTACCTCGGCTTGCAGATCATCACCTTCGTGCACCAGGGCCGGGCGCAATGGTTAGGTACGGGTTGGGGGAACTGGTATCTGGTCGAGATCATTGGCCTGACTCTGCTTCCAGCAATCGGTTTCGTGATCGGCGCGCAGCGTCGAAATCCGGCGTGGATCCGGGCGGCCGCGGTGTTCGCCTTGCTCGGGGTCATCATCAACAGACTCAACGTCACGGTAATCGGATTTCAATCACACATCCCGGTGCGCTACGTCCCGTCCTGGCAGGAAATTGTCGTGACGATGGGCGTGATCTCGGCCGAAATCTGGGTGTTCCGCTGGGTGGTGAACCGGATGCCGGTGCTCGATTACCACATACCGTCGAGGAAGCGGGAGTCTGGTGATTCGCGCGCCATGACAGCCGCCTGAGCGAGATAGGAGAGATCTCATGAACGGTGTGGCCCAGACAGATCTATTCGCGACAAAGGGCATAGAGTACCTCGTCGTGATCGTGTTTCTCGCGCTGCTGACCGTAGCCTGGCGTATGATCCGCTCACCGGCGGAGGTGGAAGGCGCCGGTGACGGACGTCGGCTCGACTGGCGCAGTATCCTGCGTGGAGTAGGGTTGCCGGAAACGGACTTTCTGTTTCACCCGGGACATGCGTGGGCCCGCCTGTCGAGCGACGACGATGTCGCGGTCGTCGGGTGGGATGACTTCGCGCGTCGCCTGATCGGTCCAGCAGACGGATTTCGACTGCCGGAGCCGGGAACGCTGCTGAGAGCAGGTGTTCCGGGATGGAGCATCGGCGCCGGCGGGCGCGAGTTGGAGATGCTCGCGCCGGTGGACGGGGAGGTACAGGCGGTGAACTCGGCAGTGCTCGAGGACCCGACCCTGGCGAGCCGCGATCCGTACGGGAAGGGGTGGCTGATGCGGGTCAGGATTCCATCCAGAGAGCCGGTGCGCCGCAACCTGCTGGCGGGTCGACTCGCCAGGTCATGGTCCGAGTTGGCCGAACGGGCGCTGCAGGGAATTGCCGCCGAAGCCCCGGACGCTGCACTCGGAGCCGTGTTGGCTGACGGCGGGGAACCGAGGGAAGGGCTTGCCCGGGCGCTCGCCCCCGACAGCTGGGAGGAAGTCGTGCAACGCTTCTTCCTGCTGGAGCCGGACGTCGAGGGAATCCCGACCGAGGAGGTCTGATCCGTCCCCGGAGTTCGTAGCGGTGTCAGTTGACCCGAGGTGGTACGAGGGGAGGGAGCGATGAACGGCAGCGGGAACTGGAAGAACTCGGAAGAACTGCCGTGCGTCTGGTCGCTTGCCGGCGTGCTGGGTATGCACCCCTGCGACCGTGGGTACGATTGCGACAGCTGTGAACTGTTCCATGCCCTGAGTGGGAGGTGTGCGCCAGGCGGAGAATCGGGCGTGAGAGCACCGATTCTGTCCCAACGAGAACGCGAACTCGAGGCTGATGTGGGACGAATCGTCTCGGACGTGTTGAATGGTTGCCGCCTTGATCTCGATCGCTGGTACGGTCCGGGCGGAATCTGGGTTGCGCCCGGTGAGTCCGGCGACCTGGAAGTCGGCCTGGTGGGATGCGTGTGGAGAGTCCTGCAACCGATACGAGATCTCGTTCCGCCGCGCTCCGGACTGTCTTTCGAGCGGGGCGAGACCTGCGGCTGGCTGGTCCGATCGGATCGGGCGATCCCGATTCGCATCCCGGTCAGCGGAACGGTTACGGACGTGAACGACGAGGTCGTCAGCAGCGTCCGACGTTCCGGCCAGGTGGATAGCCCGGACTCATGCCTGTTCCACGTCGACTCACGGATGGACCCGGCGGAAGTGTCGAGGCTGTTTCGGGGTGAAGACACACTCGTATGGCACCTGCGCAAACTCCGCATTCTGAAGGGCTACCTGAGGGACGCTCTGGACACCGGCGGTGCGGGCGTCGGTACGGTGATGGCGGACGGCGGCTATCCGGAGACCAACCTCGAGACGATCCTCGGAGCGGATCGGTTCAGTGCGTTGATCGAGGCGCTGTTCTGAGGTCGGGCAGCACGACTTCCGGGTGACGGCAGGCGGGGTTTCGGCATGGATTCTGCTGCAGAACCAGACCGGACGGAGACCCCGCCGCTCCCACTCTCGCTGGGATCCCGGCGGGTTTCCGATGGCCGATAGAGGTCTCCGATGACCGCCCAGTCCAGGATCGCCGTCCTCCGCGCATCTTTGAGCACCCGCTTGTTCTTCGTGCTCCTCGGAGCCGTCCTGCTGATCTTCCTCGGCAACCACCAGGTAGCGAACTGGATTCGCACCCAGGTCGTCGAAGAGGAGGTGCTGGCAGGTGCGGAACGGGCGAGCGCATTTCTCGAGGAAAGTCTCTTCACCGAGATGCTCGAGAACAACCGGGCGCACATCCAGAATGCCGTCCAGCGCCTGGGGCAGGACCCCGAGGTCGAACTCGTGCGGATTTACAACAAGCGAGGCGAGGTCGCGTTCTCATCCGATTCCGCGGACATCGGATCGAAGGTGGACATGCGTGCACAGGCCTGCTTCGCCTGTCACGCAACGGAGTTTCCGCTCACATCTCCTGCTGCGGAGGACATGTTCCGGATTCACGTGCACGCGGACGGTTTTCGGGTTCTGCGGCTCATCACTCCGATCCGCAGTGAGGACGGCTGCTCTGAGGGATGCCACGTTCATGGGCCGGACGAGTCGGTTCTCGGGGTGCTCGACGTGCAGATGTCACTCGCGGGGACTGACGTGGCGATGGTCCGGGCTGAGCGTCTGAGCGTCGGAATCGGCGGCCTGATCGTTCTGCTGCTCGGGATCGCGCTGGCAGCGATCGTCCACCGCTCCGTCCACCGGCCGACCCACGAACTGATCGGAGGTACGGAAGCTCTGGCGGCCGGAAATCTGGACGTCAGGCTGCAGGTGACCCGCCAGGACGAGCTCGGTCAGCTCGCCGCTTCGTTCAACCGGATGGCCTCGAGTCTCGAACAGGCGAACGAGGAGCTTCAGAACTGGTCCGACACGCTGGCGGAGCGGGTTCGGGCCAAGACGCAGGAACTGGCGGCGATCCACCGACAGATGGTGCAGGTCGAAAAGACCTCATCGCTTGGCAAAATGGCCGCGACCGTGGCGCACGAATTGAACAACCCGTTGTCCGGGATTCTCACCTGTTCGCGGCTGGTCGAGCGCCGTGTCGAGAAGGAGCTTCCAGAGGGCGAGGCCCGGGATGCCATGCTCCGCAACCTGGAGATGATCCGGAGCGAGTCGGTTCGTTGCGGGAATATCGTACGAGGCCTGCTCACCTACGCCAGGGAAGGATCGCACGAACTCTCTCCCGGGCACCTGCACGAATTCGTGGAGCACGCCACCAGCCTGATGAGACACCACATGGAACTCGGGACGGTTGAACTCGAGACTTCGCTCGGCCTGGTGGACGACGAGGTCGTGTGCGATGGAGAGCAGATCGTCCAGAGCATGCTGGCCTTGATGATCAACGCGATCGAGGCGATGCCGGAGGGCGGGGTGATGACGGTCTCGACCGAGCTCGATCCGGATGACAATGCGTTTGTTCTGCTCAGCATCGCCGACACCGGACAGGGAATCCCGGTAGAGGTCCGCGACCGGATCTTCGACCCGTTCTTCAGCACGAAGAACGAGACGAAAGGGGTTGGCCTCGGACTGGCGGTCGTTTTCGGGATCGTCCGGCGACACGGCGGGAGGATCCTGGTCGACTCGGCTCCCGACGCGGGAACCACGTTCACACTTCGGCTGCCACGCAAGCCGGGAGATCGCTATATGTCCGACCACGGTTCAGCCTCCAGGCTGATCGGTGTCGGGCCTGGTAGTGAGGAGATCGGATGAAAAAGCCCCGCATCATGATCGTAGACGACGAGCAGTCGGTACGATCCTCGCTCCGCGAGTGGTTCCTGGAGGACGGGTTCGAGGTCGAGACCGCCGAGGACGGACTCGATGCTCTGAAGAAGCTCGATTCAGGACCGTTCGACCTGATGATCGTGGATCTCAAGATGCCGCGGATGGATGGGATCACGCTGCAGCGCCGACTGCACGAGGTGGATCCGGGAGGTACGATCATCATCCTGACCGCGTTCGCGGCGGTAGATACCGCCGTGGAGGCTCTCAAGCTCGGAGCGTTCGACTACGTCACGAAGCCCGTCGATCCGGATGAACTCAGCCACACGGTCCGCCGGGCGCTGGAGCAAAAGCGCTTAACGGAAGAGAACGTCCGGCTGCGGGAGAAGGTCTCGGAGTTGTCCTCCTCATCGCCGATCATCGGCGGAAGCCCGGCGATGGGCCACGTGATGGACCTGGTCGGCACCGTGGCCGAGACGGAAGCGAGCGTGGTGATCCGTGGCGAGAGCGGCACAGGAAAGGAATTGATTGCGCGGGCGATTCACGCTGCAAGTCCTCGCCGGTTCTTTCCGATCGTCGCGGTCAACTGCGGGGCGATTCCGGAGACGTTGCTGGAGAGTGAACTGTTCGGCCACGAAAAGGGAGCGTTCACCGGGGCTCACTACCGCAGAAAGGGCAAGATAGAGCTGGCGAACGGTGGAACCCTGTTCCTCGACGAGATCGGCGAGATCCCACCCAAGATGCAGGTGGACTTGCTACGGGTGCTCGAGTCACACCGGTTTACTCGTCTCGGAGGGACGCAGGAGATCGAGTCCGACTTCCGGCTCGTGTGCGCGACCAACCGGGACCTCGAGGCGCTCGTGAAGAATGAAGCGTTTCGTGAAGATCTGTACTATCGGATCAACGTGTTCTCGATCGATCTTCCGCCGCTGCGGGACCGTCTCGAGGACATTCCGCTCCTGACCGAGCACTTCGTGGACAAGTACTCCCGTTCGATGGGGAAGCCGCCGAAGCTGATGACCGAGGAGGCGGTCGAGCTGCTTCAGAGCTACGACTGGCCGGGGAACGTGCGCGAGCTCGAGAATGCGATCGAACGGGCGATGGTCGTCGGGCAGGGGAACCGGATACGGTCCGAGGATCTACCGCTCCGGGTCGAACAGGATGCGGTCAGGCCGCGTGAGCGGTCGCTGGATGCTCTCGAAAGCGCTCACATCGCTCGCGTCCTGCGCGAGGAATCCGGAAATGTCTCCCAGGCCGCTCGTGTGCTCGGGATTGACCGCGGCACGCTGTACAACAAAATCAAGAAGTACGGGATCCAGTCCGGGTGACAGACGAGATTCTCCTGGCGTTCCTGAACGACTTTCGACCCTCCTGGTCGGAGGATCTCAGGCGGCGGGTCGGAGCGGCCACGGACCGATTCGTCCGGGCGGATTCGCTGCAGGTAGATCTTCGACGATTTCACGCTCCCGAGCGGGAGCAGTATCACGCCACATTGCTGCTCGCCGAAATGCTCCGCCATCGACCGGCGGGAGCAGGGCACATCGTCGGGATTACGGAAGTGGATCTGTTCATTCCGGTACTTACATTCGTGTTCGGCCAGGCCCAATTAGGGGGCGCGGGTGCAGTGGTGTCGGTAATGCGGCTTCATGCCGACTACTATGGACTCCCGGCCAACGAAGGTCTCCTGCTGGATCGGGCAGTGAAGGAGGTCGTGCACGAGCTCGGCCACGGATTCGGGCTCGTCCACTGCCCTGACTATAGCTGTGTGATGTCATCATCTACGTACGTTGAGGACGTCGATCTCAAGGCTGAGAGATATTGTCGGGATTGTCTCGATCTCCTCGCGCACCCCCCGGAGACTCGGGCAAATCGGATCTGACGCAGACAGCGTCATATTCGACGGGTTGCGGACAGGCACCGGCCCTGTATCCTCAGCCGATGTAATTACCGCCGGGCAACCGGCGTCTGACCGACGAACCCCTGACAGTTCGGAGACACGCGCATGCCACGGTACTGGCTGGTGAAATCAGAGCCGGGTTCCTATTCCCTCGACGACCTGGAACGGGACGGGAGCACCTGCTGGGAGGGCGTGCGCAACTACCAGGCACGTAACCTCATGCGCGAAATGTCAGGGGGTGACCTGGTGTTGTTCTATCATTCGAATGCCGATCCGCCCGGGGCGGCAGGAATCGCCAGGGTCGTGCGGGAGGCGTATCCGGATCACTTCTCGTGGGACCAGGACAGTCGCTACTTCGATCCGAAATCGAGCCCGGATGAGCCGCGCTGGTGGATGGTCGACCTCGGGTTCGTGGAGCGATTCGCCCGATTCGTTCCGCTGGCGGAACTGAAGGCAGATCCCGCACTCGCCGGGATGCTGGTCACCGGGAAGAGCAGGTTGTCCGTGCAACCAGTCGAGGCGGTGGACTTCGAAACGGTCGTCGCGCTGGGCCGGGAGGGGAACTGATGTCCAATGGGCGTTGGAATCTGACTGACATATACGGGGGCACACAGGCCTGGGAGGATGACCTCGCCCTGCTGGCCTCGGCCCCCGGCGACATTTCTGCGTATCGGGGAAGGTTGAACGAAGGACCGGAGGTTCTGGAGTCATGCCTTCGGAGCTATCAGGACGCCCTGAAGCGATTCTACAGGGTCTCTTCGTATGCCTCGATGCGCTACCACGAAGACACTCGGGTCGGGTCGACCGCGGAGATGGAGCAACGCGCCCGTCTCGTCGGAACGGCCCTGTCTGAGGCGGCGAGCTTCATCGATCCCGAGATCCTGGAGATCGGTGAACGGACGGTGCGCGCCTGGGTCGAGGATTTCGAGGGACTCGAGTCCTATGCACACGCTCTGGCTGACATTCTGCGCCGGGCAGCGCATACGCTCACACCTGGCGAGGAGGAGATCGTAGCGACGGCGGGCCTGATTACCGATGCGCCGTACTCGGTCTATGGGATGCTCGCGAATGCGGACCTTCCGTGGCCGACCGTCACGCTGTCCGACGGGAGCGAGATTCGACTAGACCAGTCAGCCTACACGAAGCTTCGCGCCGTGCCCGAGCGATCGGACAGGGAAGAGGTGTTTCGCGTTTTCTGGGACGTTTGGAGCGGTTATGCGCGGACATTCGGCGCGACCCTGTATTCGCAGGTGAAGCGGGACCTGTTCCACGCCCGGGTCAGGCGCTACCCCAATTCGCTGGCGGCCGCACTGGACGGCGATCGAATCCCGGAGGCTGTGTATCGAACTCTGATTGCCGAAGCGAACAGGGGCCTTCCGGTGCTCCACCGGTACTTCAGATTGCGCGCCCGGATGCTGGGACTCGAGGAGCTCAGGTACCACGACATCTATCCTCCGCTCGTGGCGACCGATCGCAGCTTCGGGATCGACGAGGCGAAGTCCATCGTACTCGAATCGGCCAGAGTCCTCGGTCCGGCGGCGGTCCAGGTGTTCGAGCAGGGCTTCGGCGATGAATGGATGGACGTGTATCCGCGGGAAGGGAAACGGCCGGGAGCTTACATGAACGGGCACATCTACGATGTCCACCCGTTCGTCCTGATGAACTACAACGGGAACTACGAGTCGGTTTCCACCCTCGCACACGAGTGGGGACATGCACTTCATTCGCAACTCGCCAATGAGTCCCAGGAGTTCGTGAACGCCGGCTACTCGATTTTCACGGCCGAGGTCGCATCGACGTTCCAGGAGGCGCTACTGCTGGACAGAATGCTCGCCGACTCTGACTCGAAGGAAGCGCGGATTTTCTTTCTCGGGTACGCACTGGAAAACCTACGCGGCACGTTCTTCCGTCAGACGATGTTTGCCGAATACGAACTGGCGATTCATGAAGCGGTCGAGCGCGGTGAGGCGCTGTCGGGCGACCGGCTGACGGAGATGTACGGCGAACTGCTCAGACGCTACCATGGCCACGCGGAGAACGTCGTCGTGATCGACGACGCGTATGCGGTCGAATGGGCATACATCCCGCACTTCTACTACGAATTCTACGTCTATCAGTATGCGACGTCCGTCGCTGCCTCGGCCCTGCTGTCCGAGAGAGTACTCGCCGGCGAGGCTGGTGCCGTCGACGATTATCTGAATCTCCTCCGCGCCGGCGGTTCGGACTACGCCTACGACCTGATGAAGCAGGCCGGCGTCGACCTCGCCACGCCGGAGCCCTACCGGGCGCTACTCAGGCGGATGGAGGGAATCATGGACGAAATCGAGGCGCTGCTCGAGTCCTGAGCCGAGGGGCTGTCCTCGAATCCGGGTATTTCCACGGGGATGTCGAACAGCGATGCCTGCTCGGCCAGGTAGTCCCAGCCCCAGCCGGTCAGAGTGTCGTCCCTGAGCACCACGGGAGTCAGTTCGTCGTCCGTCACCATGCCATCGTCCGATACGACAGAGGTGTAGTAGTACAGCACTTCCCAGTTCGCCCCGTCTGCGCGGTACAGCTCATTCCGGTGCGGGTTCTGCAGCACTGGCTTTGGCCCTCCAATGGGAATCTGGACCTGCGACACACCGAGCGTGTCCTCGCCGATGCCCACGGGCCCGGCTGCTTCGGTGCCTGAGACGGACACGGTCTTCGTCCCCATGATGTCGAAGACCTGGTCCCTGGTCATGCCTGTACGCAGCCGGTCGAGATTCCGGATGTTCTCGTCCCTGAATCCCCCGGCCGAAGCGCAGGCGGCCAGGGCCGCGACTGCTACCGCGAGGCCCATGATCCTGAATTTCACCAGCTTTATCTCCAGTTGTCGATGGCGGCGAAGGCGCGCCGTCGTCCGTCGCGCGATTCGTCATCCCATATATATGTTGCACAGGCGTGGGCCGGAACAGGAATGGCGCGCCGAGCACCCCGCTGGATTGCGAATCCCGGTCCGGTCTATGTTCAGAGAGTGGGATCCAGCTGGTCGATCGCACGCGCACGGACTCTTCAGGCGGCCGGAGATCGGGCCGGGAAGGAGCTGAGATGGAGTTGCAGGTTCTGATTCAGGGCCCGGACACCGTCCACCCGATCATGGTGGAGGCGCCCGACGGGGAGAATCCGAAGCGGGTCTATGCGGAGGCGCTGGCCCAGGGAGCGCCTGTCGTCTGCTTCGGGAAGAGTTGCTTCCGCGTCGATCGAATTCTCGGAATCGTGATCCGGGCGACCTTCGTGGACAAGGACAAGTGGTAACCTGACGGGGCGGCCAGACGCCGCCAGGCCGTTCAGGTCGAGTAAAGATCGATGATCCGTTCGATCGCCCTCCGGCAGACGTGGCAGAAGAATTCGGCTCGGGTGAACATGATGCAGTCGATCTCCGGCCGATACAGCCCGGCTGACTCGTACATCGCGCCCTCAAATGCCCCGATCCGGTTCGCGTACTGCATGGCGGCCAGGAGTTCGTCTTCGAGTGCACGCTGCCGGGCGAACAGCGCGTCGAACTCGGCCTCCGGGGCGGCCCGGTCGATCAAGGCCTGTCGCTGCTCCCGGATCTCCCTTGAGTGCTCCTCATAGAGGTCCTTTCCCCATGGCGTGGGTATCGGAGTCCCGGCATCGACGAGATCTCCCCACTTCAACGCCTGTGGATCATGCAGCGCCGTCGCGTTTGGCTCCCAGGGCTCGGGATGCACGGCCCCGCCCGTCTCGTACGCTACGTCGGACGTGTAGTATTCGTCCGCCAGACCCGCGAAATGATGACCGAACTCGTGGACGAAGACGTAGTCCGCAAATTCGGTGTCCACCGCCACCGTCGCCTGGAAGTTGAAGATCCCGCCGCCACCGTACTGCTTCTCGTTCACCAGGATCTCAACGAATTCGTACGGGACCCCCGACAGAGCTTCCCGCAACGCCCGGTTATCGAGCGTGAGGAGATAGCGCTCGGAATCGAATATGTTGTACTCGGTCGAGAGGGGAGTGCGGCGGTACTCGCCGACATGCGGCCGGTTGACCCCTGACTCTTCGCTCGGGACATGGACAGCCCGCACGTTGAAATCACCCTTGCGGCTTCGGAACGGTTCGGTGGAGAACAGCCTGTCGGTTAACCGCTGCACGTCCGCACGGAATTTGCTCGCCTCCGCTTCGGTGTAGCCCTCTCCGACCAGGACCAGATCGACCTTCTCCGACGGAGGGCCGTTGTCGATCACGGGGTACACGGTTCCACCGGGGCCCCTGTCCACGGCGTACACGAATCGGGAGTCCGGTTGTACTTCGGTCTCCCATATCGGCTCGAAGGAACTCGGTCCTGCGCGCTTCAGCAACACGACACGCACAGGCCGGAGCGGCCACGGGAATCTGAGTGATTCGTGAAACGTGCGATGAACCTGCCTGGCCTCGCCCGTGGTCTCCCACTCTCCGTAGATTGAGGCGAAACCGCGAGAATACATCAGTCTGTCCGTCGCGAGGTCGCGGACCTCGAACAGGTACTTGCCCATGTTTGTGTCGTCGACCAGTCGGGTTCTCGACCCGGCCCAGGCTCCGTCCGATACCACTCGATCGAGACTGAGGATTTCGTCCGTGCTCGACCCCGTGTGGAAGTAATCCACCCGCATGGAGCGGCCGTCGAAATCGGCGTCGAATCCGTATGCCTGCCCAGACGCCGTGGCTGGCGCGACAAGTGAGAACGCAAAGATCGTGAGACAGGGGAACCATACGTCGGATCGCATCGTTCGACTCCGCGGAGCAGGTACCGGCCGTGACACATCGTCACGTGTCGCAATTTGAGCGGGCCGGGGAACGCACCTCGTGCTATACTCAGCCGACGCACGAGCAATGAGAAAAGCTAAGACGGCGGCGCAGGCGATGCGACAGGTCGTGGCGCGGTCGGTGGGAGACGAAACGTGGACGTCGACGCGGTCGAACAGCAGATAGAGCGAGCGGTCGAGGACGAAGGCCAAACGGGCAGGCTTCGACGTGCGCTGCGGGACCACGCCGGCTCCAGGGGGCGTACGGTCGACGAGAACGATCTTTCGGGTGCCGTGGGATTCGTTGTCGACTACGTCCGACACGTGCCCTTGTTGATGCGCGACGGGCTCGAGACCGCGCGGATCGCCGGGCGCGAGCCAGAGATGTCCTCAGTCCTCGAGGCTGCCGTGTCCTACTGGGCGATGGCCGAGGATATCATCCCGGACCGGCTCGGACTTCTCGGGGTCCTCGACGATGCGTACTGCTCTCTGACGCTGATTCAGGGAGTGTCCGACAGGCACGAGCAGGAAACCGGGCGACGCCTGTTCAGTCCGGATCTCGAGGCGGCAAACGAGGCAATGCGCAGGCTGATCGGCGAACCTGTAGCATCTCAGCTCGACATGTTCGTTGGCTCGAAATTCAATGCCGACCCGATGGTACAGATGGTCAGGGCCCTCACTGCCGTATCCACGGATGGAGACGGACTTCGACTTCCCGAGGACCTCGGAATCTGGGGCGGGCGTCCCGTTGACGAGGTCGTTCAGACTCACCTCGGATCCGTCGGACTCGCCTGAGGGCAGTTCTACCTAGCGAAGTATGCCCGCCAGCATTGAACCGGTCGCCCCGACCGCAGCCACCACACCACTCCATCTGAGCACGAGGTTTCGGCGCCGGTCGGACCGGTTGCTGCGGGATTCCCCATCACCGAAACGGAACTGGGCGACCGGAAACAACGACCTCGGGTGCATACCTGCCCAGAGAGTCAGAAGCGCGAGCAGGGCGAGACACCCGAGCGCCACGAGGCGCGTGCCGAGGGCGACCGATGCAGGGACGCTGAGGAGCGAACCGGGCAGGATTCCCCGCAGGATCGTGGAGCCCCCCAGGGTGATCCCGACCAGGCATCCGAGCGCGAGCAGGCCACGGAACAGAAGCCCCGGGCTATCCATGAAGGCGAGGCGCCCGAACCATGGAGATATCGAACCCGCCCAATCCTCGAGGTTCGCCGCCAGGTCCCGAACCGCCCGCTCGTCTCCCGATACGTGGATGGACAGCCCGAAAGATCCGCGGTCCCGCAACTGGACGATGGCCAGGCGGGACGGAGACTCCTCCGAAGCGATGAACGCCGGAGGAGCGCTCTCGATCCATACGGAGGTGATCGGTCGAGCCGGCAGATTCGGAACGCTCGAGAGGGCGCCCGCATGGGGAACGGTCAGGCTTGAGCCGTCTCCGAGCTCCACGGCGACGCGGGTGACGTTCTCGTCTCCGCCGAGATGTTGAACCAGGCGTTCGATGTCCCATGGTTCGACCCGGAATCCGGTCCGATACTCTCTGCTCTTCACGATCTGCAATGTCTACCTCCGAGGATTGCCACGGATATCAACCAGCAATTCACGTGTATCTGGTATCGGTAATAAAAAGCAGATGTTACATGGTGTAAAAGGGGCGTCAGCATCAACCAGTCTGCCGTCCTGTTGGTTCACAGTCAGCAAGGTCCGGACCGGCGGCCGGGGGACCTGTTGGGGGGTCGGGCCGTCATGTAGGTTGCCGGGAGTTTTGAACCACCTTCTGGAGGATGTTCATGGCCGACACTTCACAACTGCACGCGAGCCCGGTTCTTGTTCCCGCAGACGAGGTCTTCTCGACGCTGGAACGCAACATTCTCGTCGACGGTTTCCACATCGTGATCGACCTCGAACGGTCGCACGGGTCGGTTATGGTCGACGCGCTCGAGGGCAAGGAATACATCGACTGCTACACCTTCTTCGCCACGCTTCCGGTCGGGCACAATCACCCCGGTCTCGACGAGCCGGAGTTTCGTGAAGCACTACTGAGAGCCGCGGTGGAGAATCCGGCCAACAGCGACGTGTATTCGCGCGAATTTGCTTCGTTCGTCAGTACATTCAGGGAGATCGCCGTACCGGATGAGTTCCGCTACCTGTTCTTCGTGGCGGGAGGATCGCTGGCGGTCGAAAACGCGATGAAGGCCGCGTTCGATTGGAAGGCGAGGAAGAACCGGGCGAACGGGATCGACGGAGGAGGAGATCGGATTCTCCATTTCCGCGAGGCGTTCCACGGCCGGAGCGGCTATACGCTCTCCGTCACGAACACGGATCCGACCAAGACCGACCTGTTTCCGAAATTCGACTGGCCTCGGGTGTCCAATCCCAAGCTCCGATTCCCGGTCGACCAGGAAGCTGCGGCAGGCGTGGAGATCGCGGCCCTCAGGGAGGTCGAGCAGCACTTCGACGAGGACCCGAACGGGATCGCGGCGATCCTGATTGAACCGATCCAGGGCGAGGGTGGAGACAACCACTTCAGGCCCGAGTTTCTGCAGGGGTTGAGACGGATTGCAGACGAGCGTGACGCGCTGCTGATCTTTGATGAGGTACAGACGGGTCTCGGTGCGACGGGTGAGATGTGGGCGTTTCAAGGGATGGGAGTTACGCCGGATCTCGTGGCGTTCGGCAAGAAGACCCAGGTGTGTGGAATGATGTCCACCCGGCGGATCGACGAAGTCGAACAGAACGTATTTCACACTTCATCGCGCATCAATTCCACCTGGGGCGGGAACCTGGTGGACATGATCCGCTGCGCTCGATACCTCGAGATCATCCGGGATGAAGATCTGGTGAGGAACGCCGCCCGGGTTGGCAGCTACTTCCGGCAACGGCTCGTGGAGTTGGAGGACGAATTCGCCGGAATCGTGGACAACGCGAGGGGACGAGGCCTGTTCCTCGCTTTTGATCTACCGGATGGCTCGACGAGGAATGATGTCAGAACCAGCTGCTGGGACAAGGGCCTTGCGACTCTGACCTGCGGTCCCCGATCGCTGAGATTCAGGCCGGCGCTGGTGTTTTCGGAGCAGGACGTGGACCGGTCTATGGTCATCCTGCGAGAAGCCCTGCGGGAAGTGCACAAGACCGGCGACTGAGTACGCCGCGACCGGTCGCTTCAACGGATCAGGGGCGCATCGCGCTGCGCCCCTGATCCGCAGCATTTGCGTTCGACTCCTCTGCGTAGCTGACCAGACGTTCCCGCCGGAGTAACCTCACAAATGCGCCGAGTCGCTGCTCGACGGGTTCCGCATCGGTCCCGAACTTCTTTCGGACTTCGTCAACGACCTGTCCGACAGAGGTGTCTCCGTCGAATCTTCGCCAGGCGAACGAACCAGTGGCATCGAGCCGTAGACGAGGTGTCCCGAGCCAGTGATCCACCCGTGCGCCGATGCCCGACAGACCCTTCCCCCTGGGGGGGCTCCGTTGCAGCACGACAGTGTCTTCCTCGTCGCGCCACTCCGCCTCCCGGACCGGGTGCACATGGAGGAGATTCACACCCTCCAGCGGATCGACACGTTTGCCCCTGAATCGACCGAGCATCGTGACCGTCCGTCTATCTCTGGTGCGCCGAACGGGTGATCTCACGCAACGGAAGCCAGGCGAGAAGACCGATGACGACCGGGTAGATCAGCAGACCGAGCAGGAAGCTCGGCTCTCCAGACGGAGTGACCGCCTCCTTGAACCGACCCACCGCCGGCATGAGATCGGAACCCATGTACAGGAATGCCAGCAACACCGCCATGAGCGATTCTCCGGCAATGAAGCCGGAGGACAGGAGGATTCCCTGGTTGGTCGCCGCCGTCCGCTGCTTATCCGTAGCACCGCGTTTGTCCAGACCCTTCGTGAAACCCCAGTGGATGAGCCCACCGACGAATATCGCGGCGGTCGAGTAGAATGGGAGATACATACCCACCGCGATCAGCATCGGAGCCGGGGCCTCGACCAGAATGAGTCCGATCGCGAAGAACATACCGACAATCACCAGCGGCCAGGCCATTTCCCCGCCCACGATTCCGTTGGCGATCAGGGCCATCAAACCGGCCTGGGGCGCTGGCAGCTCTGCGGAGCCGATCGTGTAGGCACCGTGCATGACATTCAATGCCACGGCCAGCACGAGAGAAGCTCCGATGACGCCAATGATCTCGCCGACCTCCATGCGCCAGGGCGTGCCGCCCAGGATGTGGCCGACCTTGAGGTCCTGCATCATGTCGCCGGCGATCCCCGCGGCGCAGCATACGACGCCGGCCACGGCGAGTACCGCCGCCACGCCGTGAACGTCCGTCAGGCCGATTGCGACCATCAGAATGGCTGCGATGAGCAGCGCACTCAGGGTCAGGCCCGAGATCGGGTTGTTGGAATTGCCGATGAGTCCGACGAGGTATCCCGCGACCGCCGCGAACAGGAATCCGAGCACGACCATTACGACGGTCAGAATGAGCGCGCCAACTACATTCTGCGCGAAATACCAGTACAGGAAGAATGTGGCGATCGCCATGATCCCGATCGCGGGAATTACCCGACTGAATGGCAGATCGATGTCAGTGCGCTCACGCTCGACTCCATCCTTGGCCGACCCGACGTCTCCGAACGCCTTCCGGATTCCCGACACCAACGGGCCACGCAGGTTGTAGAGCGTATAAAATGCCGCGACGATCATCGTGCCGACGGCGAGCGGCCGGACCTGGTTGAACCACACATCCTCCGACAACGCGACGAGCCCGCCGCCGCTCGCAGCCGCCTCGGACAGCGCTGGATTCAGGAACACCGCAAGGGGGACGAGGAATAGCCAGCCGATCACCGCGCCGGCGAATACTACCGCTGACAGCCGCAGGCCGATGATGTACCCGACCCCCATCAGCATCGGAGAAGCGGCGGGACTGGAGAGGTAGAGTCCGCCCCCCGGATACTCGGTCCGAACCCCGAGCACTTCGATGCTCGAGCGACCGAACTCGATCACGGTCTCCGCTTTTTCCTTGATCAGCGGTATGCCGTTGCTGTTCTTGAACAGCTCCCACAAGGCCGCGAGCCCCAGTCCTCCAACTACGTACTTCGCGCCGGTCTGGCCTCCCTGGCCGGCCTTGACGATCTCGGCGGCTGCAACGCTTTCCGGGAAAGGCAGGTCCGCTTCGACCACGAGCGTGCGGCGCAGCACGATGACGAACAGAACCCCGAGGACACCGCCGATGAACATGATGGCGGTACTTTCCCAATAGCGAAGCGTATCCCACGCTCCCGTAATGACGAAAGCGGGAATCGTGAAGATCGCCCCCGCCATCAGCGACTCACCAACGGACGCGGTGGTGCGGGCAATGTTCTCTTCGAGGATCGTTCCATTGAACGGTCTAAGAACCGCCATCGCCACGACCGCGGCCGGGAATGCGGCAGCCACCGTCAGTCCGGCCTTCATGCCCACGTAGGCGTTGGCGGCCCCGAGCACGATCGCCATGATCACACCGAGCACGACCGCCCTGACCGTGAGCTCAGCCATCTGGCTGGATGCCGGGATATACGGAATGTCCTTCTGCTCGCTCATTGATCCTCCACGGGATCGGTCCCGGAGGGGGGCTGTGGACTGACCCGCAGGTACGGGCGCGTCGAAGCGACTGGCCAAACTGGCACCTCGAGAAGGGGGCCGCCAGCCGGATTCGATGAGTGACGCCAGGGCCGATCCGTGGACGGAGAGTT
>Ga0316193_10000437_pt1 | contig 25700 bp, 22 predicted proteins | sample MerIslsedime2_MG_FD_207735 | JGI IMG/M metagenome (GOLD analysis project Ga0316193, IMG submission 207735) | Coastal sediment microbial communities from Maine, United States - Merrow Island sediment 2 | ecosystem: Environmental > Aquatic > Marine > Coastal > Sediment | place: USA: Maine... | reverse complement strand
AATGGTCGGGACCGGGTAAAGCCAGTTGCGCGTCCTTGCCCAGGTCCGGGTAAGCGTAAAACTTGTCCATGTCGCCGTCACGAATGGCGCTCTTTATATAGTCGTTAAAGCGTATGGCCCAGTCGTAGGGCTCCGCCTGCTCGTTCCATTCCATGATTCCGAGGTTATGCACGATGTTGCCTGACCCCGCGATCAGGATGCCTTCATCACGTAATGGCGCCAGGCGTTTTCCAATATCGAAATGTTCGCGGTCGGACAGGGCTACGTCTATACCGAGCTGCACTACCGGGATATCCGCATCGGGCCAGGCTTTCAGCAAAACCGACCAGGTACCATGATCAAGGCCCCATGACTGATCAAGCGTGACGTTTGTCGGTGCCAGCAATTCTGCTACCTGTTCCGCCAGTTCAGGGCTGCCGGGAGCGGGATACTGAAAATCGAACAGCGGGGCCGGCAACGACCGGCCGAAATCGTGAATCGTTCGCGGCGTGTCCATAGCGGTAACCGCGGTTCCCCGCGTGCACCAGTGAGCAGAGACACACAGAATCGCTTTTGGCTTCGGCAGCGATTTCGCTATTTCCTGCCAGCCACGAGTCGCATTGTTGTCTTCCATTACATTCGTCGGACTGCCGTGCCCGAAGAATACGACCGGCATTCTTGTGTTAGTCGTCATGAACTACCGTTGCCGTTCTTTGAAACGCCTGCCCAGTGCTCCTGGTAACGCGGCACCAGCCACTGATTGAACGCATGCTGCGCACCTTCCTGCCAGGAATATCGACCGCGAACGGCAAAACGGGATCGCAGCCCGATCTGCACCAACTCGTCGACATGCAAATCCTGCGCAATGATTTCCGTCGCTGCCGCCATGTTCATGTCCATACAATGCCGGTAGTTAGCTTCACGCATTGCACCGGGTGCGACAAGAACGCCGGTATCCATTTCCAGAGTTTCGGCACCGGTAGCCCGAACGATCAGGTAAATGACCGCATCGGCAGTCATGACGAGTGACAGTGTTGGCGGTATGTTGGCAAATACCATGCGGTTTCTGCCTTCTTCGGACAAGCCGGGAAAGACGGGCAACAATGCTTTCTGCGTCGCGTTGAAACTGGCATCCGCGTGTTTGGTCTTATTGAATCGGTAGTAACCCGCCGTATCGTCCGGTAACTCGGGAAAACTCGCCCAGGCACTCGGAACGAAATCATGCAAGGGACCATGGTGTAAGCGACTTGCGTGATATCCGTCGTTATTGTTCTCAAACATGACTTTCCAGTTCCACTGAAACTCGGGCGGTGGTGGCGGTTTTTCACCTTCGCAGTTCACCAGGTCATATTCGGCTATCGCCTCGTCGACAGCGGTCAATCGCGGTGCAAGCGGTGGTGCCTCCGGGTCGAAATTGATAAACACGAATCCTTGCCAGACCTCGACTTTGAAGTTAGGCAGCCCGTAATCGGACTTGTCGAAGTTGCAGGTTTCCTTCATCTCGGGCGCATTGGTCAGGCTGCCGTCCAGCGAATAGCTCCAGTGGTGATAGGGGCAAAGAAATCCACGCGCATTTCCACTGCCTTCAGCAACCAGCATCGCACGGTGCTGGCAAACCGATGACATGGCTTTCAGTTCACCCTTCAGAGTCCTGGCAACGATGATGGGTTCGCCGATAATACTTGTCGTGAAGTAGTCGCCGGGTTCGCTGACCCAGGATTCCCTACCGGCGCAGAGCCATTCGTGATTAAAGGCGGCTTCTTTTTCGAACTCGTAGAAGTCAGCGTCGGTATAGCATTCAGGAGGCAGGGTTTCCGCGTCTCCCATATCCAGCGTTGAGGTTTCCAGACCCGCAAAAAAGTCGTCGTTAAAAATTTCTCTCTTCATTCGCTTTCACCGTCGCCTGAGTATTCATAATGTAACATCGGATCGCACCGATGTTAGGTTCGATGCCACGGCCAGTCTTGCACAGGTACGCACGCAAATTTGGCAAATTCACACGTCTGATGTCAGTTCTGCTGGTCCAGTTTTCGAAGTTCGGTTTTCAGCACTTTGCCGTAGTTGTTTTTTGGCAATTCATTGATCTGCCTGTAGTCGCGTGGCCTTTTGAACCGGGCGATCTCGTTTTTGCATAGGGCATCCAGGGTTGCGGTGTCGATTTCGGACCCATTGTTACCTACGATATAGGCGACGACAATCTCGCCCCACTCGCGATCCGGACGACCGATAACCGATGCTTCCGATACCTCTGGATGTTGCAGCAGTACTTCCTCCACTTCACGCGGATAAATATTCGTGCCGCCGGAAATGATCAGGTCCTTTGCCCGATCCTTGAGCGTTAGAAAGCCGTCTTCATCGAGCACACCGTAATCCCCGGTGTGCAACCAGCCATTGCGCAATGTCTCTGCCGTCGCTTCGAGATTTTTCCAGTAGCCAATCATTACCGAGTCGCCGCGCACCAGGATTTCGCCGACGTTGCCTGCCGACAACCAGTTGTCATGATCGTCGGCAATACGAACTTCGACGGCCTTTTGTGCGGTTCCAACAGACGCCAGCCGCTCCATCCAGCGAGGATGATCATTGGCTGCGTGCCGGTCGGCGTTCAGCGCGGTAATGGTCATCGGGCTTTCACCCTGCCCGTATAGCTGGGTCAGCTTGGGTCCAAATCGTTCGAGACCGGCCAGGCAATCCTCAACGTACATGGGCCCACCGCCATAAATTATCGCTTTCAGATTGCCTGTATCTGTTTCATTTCGGTAATCAAGCAAGCGTTTGACCATCGTCGGCGCTGCGAAAAATGCCACACCGGGCCAGTGCTCGATCAAATGGTAGACCTCTGCAACATCAAATCCGCGACTCTCCGGAATTATGTGACAACCGCCTTTCATGACGTAGGCGAGGGCATACAAGCCAGAGCCATGACTCATCGGGGCAGCATGAAGAATAGCGCTCCAGGGTTCGACAGGGTCAACATCGGCGAAGTAGCAATCACACATCGCCGTCAGGTTGCGGTGACTTAAGACCGCGCCTTTCGGCTGCCCGGTTGTACCACTCGTATAAAACAACCATGCGGCGTCGTCTGCATCTCGAGCGACAACAGGGCAAGGATCGTACTGAAAAAAGTTTTGGTATTCAGCGCTGCCGACATCGACGATTGATTCCAGCGTGTCACCCACCAATGGTTCAATTGCCGCTCGTGTTTTTTCTGATACGAAGCACAGCCTGGCCTCGCTATTTGCAAGGATGTAGTCGAATTCCTTGCGATGCAGTTTGGCGTTGATCGGAACGACGATCAGGCCGGCGTGCCAGGCGGAATATAAAAGCTCCAGGTACTCCGGACAGTTCGGCATCGCAAGCGCGACGCGGTCGCCCGGTTTGAGCTCGTACCGATTAACGAGGGCGGACGCGAGGCGAGCAACGCGGTCAGCCACCTCTGCATAGCTGTGCAAAACCGTGGTACCCAGCGCGGTTGCCGGGTATGCTCCGTACGCATTGCCCGCTCGGATCATGTGGTTCGCGAGATTCATGATCGGACAAAAGGAACATTAGTGGCCCAACAAGTCAATTCTAACTCGGCTCCTGCATGGCACGACCCGTGGCTGAGCTGGTTCAAGTTCACCCTGGTCAGCCTGATATTTTTCCAGATTACGGCGGCGACGTTCACGTCTCTTGGCGTTGCATTGCCATTCATGATCGAGGAACTTTCCTGGTCGTGGTCGAGCGCAGGGCTGGGTTTCTCGGTGCTTTCGTTCATGGTAGGTATCGCCAGCCGTATTCCGTCCTGGACGTTACGCAAATTCGGTACGCGCGCGACCTTCGGTATCGGCGGCGCGGTCATGGCCGCTGGATTTGTGCTGCTCGCAACGACTAATGGTCTATACCAGTATTTTATCGGCGCGGGCCTGGCGGGCCTGGGATACACCTTGTGCGCTGTCGTTCCAGGTGTCGACGTTATCAACCGATGGTTGCCGCATCGCCGCTCATTTGCCATCGGCATGTATATGACAATTGGTGGCATGGGCGGTGTCGCAGGTCCTTTGATCGTCACTAGCCTGGTCGCGACTACGGGTTCATGGCGAATGCATTGGTGGTTGATGGCGGTGTCAATTTCGACTCTCGCCGTGGCAGCGATATTATTCCTTCGTAGCCCGAAAGTGAATGAAGAAGGTGATGACCAGTCCAACCTGACGGAGGAAAAGCATTCAGACAACGTATTCAAAACACGCTTTGAGTGGCATTTCGCCGACGTGTTACGTACGCCGCAGTTTTACATCATTGTTACAGCCACAACACTGACATTTCTCAGTGGTGTCACGACCAACAGCTGGGCAGTCACGCACATGGGCAATCTCGGCATTGCAATTTCGGTCGCGGCTGGCGCACTCAGTGCTCATGCGTTGATAAATTCGTTGTCGAGGGCATTTGGTGGCGCACTGGCGACCTGGATTGACCCCAAGTGGTTGTTGGTAACGGCTTTGCTGGCTGAGACCATCGGCATGCTGGCATTAGCGGCAGCAGACAACATGACCATGATTGTCCTGTTCGCTCTCGGCGAGGGATACGGTTTCGGAATGTGTATATTCTCAACGACAATGTTGCTTGTTAATTACTATGGTCCCAAAGAAGCACCGAAGACGATGGGTACGATGTATTTGATCACGACAATTGCGATGCTCGGTCCGGTAACGGGCGGCTACATTGCTGACAAATTCGGTGGATTTGCGGGCGTATTCCAGTCGTACGCTGTTGTCTTGGCGGTATGCCTGGTTGCGGTTGCATTAATGAAGCCCCCGGTCATACCTCGAGCGACTAAAGCGGAAAGGAACGAGTAGCGATTCGATAGTCGCTGGATTGGAGGCGAGCAGAGTGACTGGCCGAATCTGGTCAGTCCTGTCTTGAGCACACAAATCGGCGTAAAGCTCTGTGTGGATTGATGCTAATTCGGATTGCGTTGATTGCGGACAGTGAAACCGCCGTCAACACGCAAAGTGTGTCCGGTAATCCAGGATGCGGCGGGACTCGTCAGAAATAATACGGCAGCGCTGACTTCCTCGACTCGGCCTTTTCTCGCGTCCGGATAGCTGGCCGTAAACGAATCAACATATTCTTTCGTCAGGTTGGTAGGAATGAAGCCCGGCGCGACGCCGTTCGCTCGAATGCCAAAGTCTTCCCATGTTACGGCGTATGACTTAATGAGATTGATAAGTGCCGCCTTCGCCGCCGCATAGCCCGGCGCAGGTTCGAAACCGAAGAATGCCGAGGACGACGATATTCCGATTACGCTTGCACCGCCGGGAAATTGACTTGCCTTAAGTTTGTCGAGCACAGCATCAGTGACATGGAAAATGCTCGATAAATTGACGGTCAATGCGGCGTCGAATGCAGCCGGATTCCACTCATTGTCGTGTATGTGTTGATGACCACCGGCATTGTTGATGAGTATGTCGAGTTTTTCGATATTGCCTAGAGAGTGAATGATCTGGTCGTGGTCGCTAACTTCCAATTGACAATAGATCATGTCGCTTAGATCGTGATCGTAGTCGCTGGCGCTCTCCCGTCTCCCGGTGATCGTCACATTTGCGCCAGAATCGCGATACGCAGTAGCGATCGCAAATCCAATTCCATTGGTTCCGCCGGTTACCAGTACATGCGCACCGTCATAATCGAAACTTACTCCATTGAACATAGCTCTTACTCAACCTCACAGTGGACGATTGATGGGCCGCGTTGTTGATTCAGCATCTTCACACTGTAACCTTTTGCATGGTAGTTTGTTGCATTGCTGATGATTGTCCTCATCAGGCAAATCGGCGGGCGCTGCGGGTCAAGACTGTCAAGCACCAAAAGACTACCGTGCGCCGTTTGTATTACAACACGCGATGGTGAATTGTATGAACGACGAAATTGATCTGGAAACTCGGGAATTGCGCTCTGGGTTTGGGGTCGAAATTATGCATCTCGATGTCGCTAAAGCTAATACGGAAACTCGACAGGCGGTGGTTGATGCCTTTGACCTGCATGGTGCGGTTTTGCTGCGTGGTCAAGAGATGAATCCGGATGACCTGATCCAGTTTCTTAGTGCGTTTGGCGAGTTGGAAGGTCATACGCAGACGCAGTTTACTCTGCCCGGTTACCCGAATATCTATATCCTTTCCAATCGAGAGGAAAACGGTCGTCCGATCGGCGCACACAACGACGGCATTGGGTGGCATACGGACTATTCCTACAAGGACAAGCCGGTAAAGTGCACGATGCTCTATGCAATTGAGGTGCCGGACGAGGGCAGTGACACGCTGCTGGCGGATGGTTGTGCCGCTTATGAAGCGCTCGATCAAGACAGAAAAGAGCAGCTCAATGATCTGGTTTTGCATCACAGTTACAAATATTTCATGGACACCCGCAAGTTTGGTCGAAAAAAGCTGACCAAAGAGATGGAAGCGGACAACCCTGATGTCCTGCACCCGCTGATTCGTGTTCACCCAGCGGACGGTCGCCGGGCACTTTGGGTCAGTACGGGTACGGTCAAAGAAATTGTTGGCATGTCCAATCCGGAAGGTCTGGAGCTCATCGATGAGTTGGTTGAGTTCATGACACAAGACCAGTTTGTGTATCGGCACAAATGGCAAGTCGGTGATTTACTTGTCTGGGATAACCGCTGTACATTGCATACAGGCACTCTTTATGATGACACCAAGTACATTCGAACAATGCATCGAATGTGGTCAAAAGGAGATCGGCCTTTCGGCGTCCGTGAAGCTGCCAGCGGCAAATTTGCGGATTGATTGCCGCGTTCCCAATAATCATTCTGAACAGGAACGAAGGCGCAAATGGGGGATTCAAGGAACACCGGCATCAGGACATTCGACTGGCAAGGCTGGTGGAGATTTGCGCTCGTTAGCCTGATTTTCTTCCACATAACGGCATCTACCTTCACATCCCTGGGCGTCGCGTTACCGTTTATGGTTGACGAGCTATCCTGGTCGTGGTCGAACGCCGGAATGGGGTTCTCTGTTCTGGCGTTCATGGTCGGAATTACGGGTCGTGTACCCGCTTGGACTTTGCAGCGATTCGGCACTGGCGCGACATTCGGCATTGGTGGACTCACTATGGCGGTCGGATTCGGACTGCTGGCGATATCGGCGAGTCTAATCGAATACTTTCTAGGCGCAGCGCTGGCCGGGCTGGGATACACGCTGTGCGCAACCGTGCCAGGCGTATCGGTCATTAATCACAGCCTGCCACACCGCCGATCATTTGCAATCGGCGCGTACATGACCATTGGCGGGCTTGGCGGGGTCGCAGGGCCACTAATCGTTACTGGTCTTGTGAGCCTTACAGGGTCATGGCGAGTGCACTGGTGGTCGATGGCCGTATCGATCGCGATACTCGTTTTGTTGGCGCTAATGACATTCGGCGGAAGGCGGGAATCTGGCGCCGGTCAAAAACCAGCTACAAAATCCACTGAAGAAAAACGCGCCAAGCGCGTCCATACAACGGCCGACCAATGGAGTCTCAAAGATGTGCTGCGCACGCCCCAGTACTTCGTAATCGTTGCTGCGTGGACGATGACGTTATTCGGTGGCGTAACGACGAATAGCTGGGCCGTGACTCACATGGGTACTCTGGGTATATCGATAACGATCGCAGCCGGCGCATTAAGCGCCCACGCCTTCATAAACGCGTTTTCTCGATCGTTCGGTGGCGCACTTGCCACCTGGATCGATCCGAAGTGGCTACTGGTATCGGCGTTGGCTGCCGAGATAGTCGGGATGCTCGCATTGTCGTCTGCGGACAATATGCTGACGATAGTCTTATTTGCATTTGGCGAGGGCTACGGCTTCGGTATGTGCTTGTTCGCGACGACCATATTACTGGTAAATTACTACGGCCCGAAAGAAGCGCCAAAAACGATGGGTACTATGCACATGATCACAACGGTAGCGATGCTTGGGCCCGTGCTGGGTGGCATTGTCGCCGATACGTTCGGCGGGTTTGCAGGGCTCTTCCGGGTATACGCGGTAATACTGCTGGTATGTCTGATCGCCGCCGCGATGTTGAAACCACCGGCCTTACCCTTAAAGAGACATTAGCAGTCGCCGCCAATTTCGGTGGCATCATCAGTCGTCAATTATCTACGATTCTCTTGTAGCCCCCTTCGACAAAAACCAGCGGTTCCGCAGGATTGTTGCGTATGTCGAGAACTCGCCCAACCAGAATAACGTGATCACCTTCTTCGTAACGGCTGCGGACTTCGCATTGGAACAAAGCCAAACAGGATGTCAATAATGGCAGACCTGCTATTCCACTGTCATATTCTATACCTGCGAAATGGTCGGGGTCGCCAATCGAAAAATCATGCGAGAGTTGCTGTTGGTCCTGTCCCAAAACATGCACTGCATAGTGATCGGTGCGAACGAAAACGTCGAAAAAAGCGGACTTCTTGTCAATACTCCACAGTACGAGAGGCGGATCCAGTGACACAGATGAAAAGCTATTGACCGTCATGCCAATTGGTTTGCCGCTTCTGTCGAGAGTCGTGACGGCAACGACTCCAGTTGGGTAGCTGCCGAGCGCGTCACGTAATTCTCTGGATTCTATTCCGCTCATCTTTTGGCTCGAAAATTTGTCGGGAGAGGTAAATAACACATTGGTTGGCGTCACTCAACTCGCTGCCGGTAGTTATTCGCTGCAACCCTGCTAATAATACCCCTGTCGTGAAAGTGCGAAAAATCAACAATCCGTGCGTACTGAATTATGTAGGCGGTTGCAGTTAGCCGTAAGATGGGCAGTTAAATTCTTGGAGGTAGTATGAAAAATTGGTTGATAACCGGTGTGAGCAGTGGCTTAGGGCGGGCTTTGGCACGGGAGGTGTTAGCTATTGGTGATACCGTTGTCGGAACTGTCAGAACCGACAAAGATCTGATCGCTTTCCAAGCGCTTCACCCCGATCGAGCGCATGGCTACCTGATGGATGTAACTGATAGCGCGGGAATGCTCAGGGTGATCGACGATGCTGAGAAACGAACAGGCGGGTTGGACGTGCTTGTCAATAATGCCGGTTACTGCCTCATTGGATCGGTTGAGGAAATCACGGTCGAGGAGCTGCGTACCTTGTTTGAAGTGAATTTCTTTGGCGCCGTTTCTTGTATTAAAGCGATATTGCCCAGCTTCCGCGGCAGGCGCTCCGGGCATATTATTAACATCACTTCCGTAAGCGGACTGGCGCCATGGGCAGGAACGGCAGCATATGGCTCAAGCAAATATGCACTCGAAGGCTTCGGGCAAACACTGGCCCAGGAAATGGTGGAATTCGGCGTTAAGGTAACCAACATTGAGCCTGGCGGCCTGGAAACGGATTTCGCCAGCCGATCGCTCGCGACCGCGAAGCAAGAAATATCAGCGTACAAAGAGACCGCTGCTCATGTTCCGCGCCAGATTTTTTCCCAGAAACAGGTCAAGTCGGGTGATGCAAACAAGGCGGCGAGGGCGGTTATAGCAATAGTGGGGGCCGACAACCCGCCTGTGCAGCTAATGCTCGGAGAGGACGCTGTTCACTACAGTGGAAATCATATAGCCGCATTCCTAAAGAGTATGGTGGACTGGATGCCATTGACTATGAGCATAAAGAGCTAATGGAGTATTGAGCGATGGCAACAACTACACAGTCTGCTGCTGACATTGCACTGCGGTATATGGCTTCGTTTGAGTCCGGCGACGCAGACACAATTGCGTCAAATGTTACGGACGATTTTGTAAATATCCAGACTGGTGCATTGGGCAAAGGGTGCGTGACTCGCGAAACGTATCGTGAGCGCCTGGCTGGTTTTCTATCCGGGTTCAAAGATTTGCGTTATACCGCTACGAAAGTCATAGAGCAGGGTGAAATGGTTGCGATCGCTTATAATATGAATGCGAGCAGCGGTGGTCACGCGATCGACATTCCAGGTGTTATGATAATTACCGTTCGCGACGGTTTGGTAGCCTCTCGTCAGGATTTTTGGGATGGCGTGACGTTTCTTGAGCAGACGAAGCAGCGCTAATCTGGTTTTTCTGATACCACGATTCTATTTCACGATGCGATACCCGTTTTTCCAGAATCAGCAAGGATGATGTGTGACCAAAATAAGTGCCGTTGACGTCTGTCTGGCCCGAGTGCCCTTGAACGTAACCACCCGATTTTCGACCCGGACCGTAACTGCTCGCGACTATGTTCTGGTCAAGGTGATTGGCGATGACAGTGTTGCCGGGATTGGCTTTTGTTATGCGGGACACAAAGCGGGTGAAATTGTCGCGACTGCAGTACGAGAACTGTTGGCACCGGTATTGATTGGGGCGGACGCGCACGATGTCCCAGGACTATGGGACGAAATGTATAACGAAGGGTTACTACATGGCCGAGTTGGGTCTGTAATGCGGGCGCTGAGTATTCTCGACATCGCAATGTGGGATCGCAATGCGCGCGCCGCTGAATTGCCGCTCTACCGGTACCTCGGTTCGGATAAAAAGGATTCGGTACCCGCATATGCCAGCGGTGGATATTATCTTGACGGCAAAAGTCCCGCAGACCTGGGGCGTGAGATGGCCAATTACGTGGAAATGGGATTTGGGGCCGTCAAGATGAAAGTGGGAGGAGCGGATGTCGCAACAGACGCGCTTCGGGTGCGGGAGGCCAGGAGCGCGATCGGGCCGGATGTGCTCCTGATGCTGGACGCGAATAACGCATGGAGTGACGTTCCTGCAGCGCTAGAATGCGTGCGTGCTTTTGAGCCCGCAAATCCCTATTGGATCGAAGAGCCATTCGGGCCGGATGATATTGAAAATCACGCTGAGCTCGCAAAACGCACACAAGTGACTGTCGCAACTGGAGAAATCGAAGCCGGTCGCTGGCGTCATCTGGAATTGCTGCGGCAAGGCGCTGCCGCGATCCTGCAAACGGACGCCGCCGTGTGTGGCGGCATCACCGAATTTCAACGGATAGCCGATTTGGCGGCTGGATTCAATGTTGAGATGTGCCCGCACTGGTTCCACGACCTGCACGTGCATCTCGTCGCAGCAATTGCAAACGGACAATTTGTTGAGTTTTTCCCTGACGCGGAAGTGTTGAATTTTCGTAATTTAATTGACACTCAGCTGGACTACCAGAACGGAGAACTGCTTCTGCCTAAGGGCGGTGGATTAGGGTTTGGATTTGACGATGAAGCGATCAATCGATTTTCGACCGGTTGGGATCACATTGAAGTATAACTTACCGGCTCATTCCTGATCTGACTTGATTGCCAGGGGCAATATGTTTCCCGAACCACAGCGACTTCAAACAAAGATTTTTGCGGAGCTTCCCGAGGAATTGCGTCTCTCGCACCGGCCGTCAGCCTGGGCGGATGGTCAACCTAACGTTGGCGCAATCCATTCGTTGCTTGAGGGACCTTGCTTTACGCGCGACGGACGTTTCTTTTGTGTCGATGTTGCTCACGGCCGCATATTCGAAATTGTGGATGGACGTTTTCAAGTCGCGGCGAATTATGATGGCGCACCAAATGGCATGTGCGTACATAAAGACGGCCGAATTTTTGTTGCAGATTTCAAAAATGGTCTGATGTCGTTCGATCCAGAAGACGGGTCGGTCACTCCGTTGATCGATGGCTACCAATCGGAGTGTTTTCTAGGCGTCAATGATCTGACTTTCGCTGGCAACGGTGATTTGTATTTTACCGACCAGGGATTGAGTGGATTGCACGAATCAAGTGGACGAGTGTTTCGACTGGACGCTGACGGAGAGCTGAGTGTATTACTAAATAACATTCCAAGCCCGAACGGCCTCGTCCTGAATCGTCAGCAAACTGAGTTGTATCTGGGCGTCACCCGTGACAATTCAATCTGGCGTATTCCTTTGCTGGCAGATGGCGGTGTCAGTAAGGTCGGACGTTTTATTCAAATGTCGGGCGGTCAGGGCCCTGATGGTCTTGCCATCGACAGCGCTGGAAATATATTTGTGGCCCATGTAGGCCTGGGCTGCGTGTGGGCGTTCAATCCACATGGCGAACCTATACTGCGTATCGATTCCTGTGTGGGTAGGGGGACTACAAATATCGCGTTCGGCGGAGTGGATCGCAAGACGTTGTTCATAACTGAGGCCGAGAGTGGCTGCATTATGATGGCAACTCTCGATACGCCCGGCGAACTGATTTTTTCGCATTACTGAGTGGTCTGAACACAATCGTGAGAGTCTGTTAGGTTCCTTGAGGAATACTGCTAATCGTGTTTGAGCGTCGTCTATTGTGCATGTCAACGTGCAGTCTCAATCAAGTCTCATGTGCGCGAGTCGTGCACAATAGGGGCGAACCAGCGAAACGTCAGATCGGCTCTACAATCTGTCATCGGCGCGATATGAATTTGATATAGGAGGAAATCACATGCAGGAAGATGCCCCAAACCATGAACTTCGCCCAACCAAGCCTTTTTGGACGCATATCGCCTTGCACGTAAACGATATTGGCAAAACCATTGAGTGGTACGAAAGTTTCACGCATTTGAGTTTGCTTGCGCGTGGAGAGGATGAAAATGGTTATAACGCCTGGATAGGCGACTCTTCTCAGGCGAAATCACCATTTGTACTGGTGCTTGCACAATTTTTTGAGGGCAAAGACCCGTTCGCGCCGGCAAAACACCCGGTACTCGGCCCATTCGCGCATATAGGCATCGAGGTACCGACCAAGCAAATGGTTGATGATATGGCGAAACGCGGTGAAGAGGCAGGGTGCCTCGCTTTTGGACCGATGCAAATGCCAAAGCAAATTGGCTATATTTGTTTCTTGAAAGATCCGGACGGCAACACTATTGAGTTCTCTTATGATCAGGGCGTCTATGAAAAAGCACGGGAAGTGTGGGGCGAGTAGGACACAGAACTTGATGGGACAACCATTCGGAACCCGCTCGGTATGAAAATTTCACAGGCGGACGTTAATCAAGTTGATACGTTGATCGCGGGAGCAACGATTATCACGATGAATGACGATCGTCATGTCATCAGGGACGGCGTTATTGCCGTTGACGGCGATAGCATCGTTGCCGTGGGAAAGAGATCGGATCTCGAAGACAAATACAGTGCTAAAACCGTTGTTGATGCTCGAAATTTCGTAGTAACGCCCGGGTTCATTGATTCGCATATTCATATTACCGGCGATCCGCTAACTCGCGGTGTACGTCGAGGCGCGCCCGGTATGGACTTTTCCGAACAGCTTATGCAGTGGGTTATTCCCTTGTTTAAGGCCCACAATCCCCAGGATGAACGCGTGTCATCACAAGTCGCCGCTTTGCGAATGTTGCACGGGGGCGTTACTTCGTTCATTGAGGCTGGAACAGTTCAACATCTTGATTACGTTGTGGATGGTCTTCGGCAAACCGGAATTCGAAGCAGAGTGGGCGCCTGGGTTGAGGGACGTAACTTCGACTCTTCCAAGTCTGATACTGCCGCTATCGATGAAGCGATTGACACGCTTGAAAGTGAAATCAATCGCTTCGACAAAGCTTCGGACTCTCGTATCGTCGCATGGCCGCTGTTGATCGGGCATACCGTCAATCCGGACGAAGTTTGGCTTGCAGCGAAACGCCTTGCGGACGAAAATGATGTTTGCATATCGGCTCATATGAGCCCGTATCCGTCTGATACAGAGTGGTTTATTGAAAATACCGGTAAGCGACCAATCGAACATTTGGGCGATCTCGGTGTTCTGGGTGAAAACGTGTTATTGACCCACGTCGTCCACGTTTCCCAAAATGAAGTCGATATACTCGCCGAGACGGGAACAAACGTCGTTTTTTGTCCCTATGCTGCCCTAAGTGGTGCTTTCGGAGTGGCCTCTAATGGCCTGTTCCCCGAAATGGCCCAAGCCGGAGTCAACATAGTTCTTGGTACAGATGGTGTTCCCATCGATATCAAGAATTCAGCGCGATTGATGTCTGGAATTTTCAAGGATGCGCGCGTTGATGAAGATTTATTTCCGGCGACGGAAACGCTTGAGATGATCACGCTAAATTCTGCAAAAGGCATGGGACTGTCTAAGCGCATCGGTGCGATTGAGGTCGGTTGCAAAGCCGACATTGTCTGCCACGATACTGATCGAGCGCAGTGGTTTCCTGAGTTTGATGTTGTCGAGCAATTGTTCGAAACGGCATACAATGATGATGTGCACAGCGTCTGGGTCGATGGTGAGCGCGTAATCGAAAATTACTGTTCGACAAAGGTCGATGAAGATGAATTGCGCGCGCAGGCTCGTGAATCAGGAAGAAACATCGTAGAGCGAGCGGGCATACCTGTGCACAATCCATGGCCGGTTATTTAGAAAATCACACAGGTAGGCCTGATGGTTGATGCTATTTTTCCCAATCGAGTACTAATTACTGGTGCGGCCGGCACGGTTGGCAGCGTATTGAGAGCAGGTCTACAGGGCCGTTACAGTCATCTGCGTCTAACCGATATCGTGACACTTGGCGAGGCCGAAGCCGGTGAAGAACTGGTAATGGCGGACATTCTGGATGCTTCGTCTCTGGACGCGGCTATGGCGGATGTCGATTGTGTTGTTCATCTTGCTGGCATTGCGGATGAAGATACCTGGGACCGGGTCTTATCGTTAACCATAGACGGATGTTACAAAGTCTTCGAAGCCGCGAGGCGTGCAGGCGTTCGGCGCATAGTGTATGCCAGCTCCAACCATGCGATCGGGTTTTATCGCCGCGAACAGTCTCTCGATACGGATGTCCCATTACGCCCCGATGGTCGTTACGGTGTCAGCAATGCTTTTGGCGAAGTACTCGGCCGAATGTACGCGGACAAGTATGGAATGAGTGTAGCGTGCATCCGTATTGGATCATTTCGTGCCTTGCCCGAAGATCGGCGACAACTCATGACGTGGATAAGTCACCGGGATACCGTGCAGCTTTTCAGGCGGTGCATTGAATACCCCGATTACCATTTTGCAGTCGTGTACGGTGTGTCGGATAACGCCAGAAATAACTGGGATAATGCCAAGGTGGCGTGGCTTGGCTATCGGCCACAAGACAACGCGGAAGACTACGCCGACAAAGTGTTGATGCAACCGGATGAAGAGGATGAAGTTGCGCGTGCTTTGCACGGCGGAAGCTTTAGTTCGCTCGAGTTTTCCGGCAAATTGGAAGACATAGATTGAGAGGTTGATGCTGTTGACGATGAGCATCAAACCCTGACCGGAGAAAAATCGAGAAATGAATCGGCGTGACGCCATTCGAGGGTTGACCTGGTCGACTGCCCTATTAGGACTGCCTGCGACGGCAGCCAGCAATGATGTCAAACCGCTTCCGAAAAAAACACTTTTCGATGAGCATCCCGAATCGTTCTGGAATCAATTGCGGGATGAACAGTTCGTTCTTCCGGACAAGCGCGTATTCTTGAATACCGGCAGCCTGGGGGTAGCGCCCAAGCCCGTATTGAAAACGATTTCCGACTACATCGAACGCGCTGCTGCGCTCACTACCGAAGAGCACTATCCTCGTTGGGGCTACGAATCGCTTGATGAATATCGGGAAGAGTTGTCACAGTTTGTTGGATGCAGGAAAGACGAGCTGGCGATTGTGCACAACACGACCGAAGCAATGTCGATCATCGCTGGCGGAATGCCATTGAATCGTGGTGACGAGGTTTTGATAACCGACCAGGAGCACCCAAGCGGCCGAGCCCCATGGGAACTCAGACAAGCAAAGAGCGAGATTACGCTGCGTGAGGTTGCGATACCGCTGACGCCTGACAGCCCGGAGCAACTGGTGGATACGGTTATCTCAGCCATCGGACCAAAAACCCGGGTGCTGAGTTTCAGCGGCATCACGTCGCCGACCGGATTGATCATGCCCATTCGTGAAATATGCATAGCCGCCCGGGAAAAGGACGTCATTACCGTCGTCGATGGTGCGCATATGACTGGTCAGCTCCGATTTCGTATTGACGAATTGCACTGCGACTATTTCGCGAGCAGCCCGCACAAGTGGTTATTCGCACCGGCCGGTTCGGGACTTCTGTACATCAGCGAGGACCGTCTTGATGACCACAACCCGGTGATCGTGACCGAGGGTTGGGACGATAAGTCACTCAAAGCGAGCCGCTTCATGAGACTCGGCACCAACAATCGCGCGATCATCGAAGGCATGATGGCGGGACTGCGATTCGCCAGGGCTATCGGGCACGATCGTATTTACGAACGCATGCATGAATTATCGAAGCAGGTGTATGCGCGGGTAAGTGAGCTACCCTTCATTAGCATGTACACACCGAAGGACGATCGCTTCTTTGCGTCGATGGTCACTTTCCACATCAAGCTGTCTGAACGGCAATTCGATAAGTTCTGGATGCGATGTGATGAACGCAGTATTTTCACGACGCGTTACCCGCATCTAAGAATCTCCACGCACATTCACACGAGGCAGTCAGATCTCGATTTATTCTTCGATACGCTGCAGGAAGCGGCCAGGTAGTTCGTCTATGAAAACGGTGAGCTATATTGTCTGCTTGTGCATTCTCGCGCCGTCGCCGGGGATTATGGGCACAGCAATGGCGAGTGACGCTGATAAGAAAGTCTTTTTTGGCGATCTCCATCTCCATACACGTTACTCGAATGACGCGTTTTTCCTAACCACCGAAGTGGATCTGGACGATGCCTACCGCTATGCCAGGGGTGAAGCAGTCAACCTGGGTGACGGAAAATCAGTGCAGATTGATACGCCACTCGATTTTCTGGCGGTCACTGAGCACGCGGAAAATCTCGGGGCGCTTCAGTCTTTCACTAACCCTGGTCACCCTCTTTACGATCATCCAGAGTTCGGTCGACTGCTGCGCTCGACTAACTCCGACGACCGAATGAAGGCATGGTTCACATTCCTGGCGGCACAAAGAAATGGGGAAACGCTCGAGGGGTTTGATGAGCTTGCTCTTCGTAAATCGGTTTGGTCCGTGATAGTCGAATCGGCTGATCGTCATAACGACCCTGGTAGGTTTACGACGTTTGCCGCCTATGAATGGACGGCCTATATTAATGGCGGAAACCTGCACAGGAACGTTATCTTTAAAAGTGCGAACGGCACTGAATTGCCGTTCAGCGCTAATGACTCGAATTCGCCTGAAGATCTTTGGACCTATCTTGAAGCGGTCGCGGAAAATGGATCAGAGACACTTGCGATCCCACATAATTCCAATGTCAGCGATGGTCGAATGTTTACGACAAGGAATTCTCTGGGGCAGCCAATTGACGAAAGCTACGCCGGACGAAGAAGCAGACACGAGCCCGTAGTTGAAATAACGCAAAACAAAGGCACATCGGAAACTCATCCACTGCTGTCACCCGGCGATTCGTTTTCCAGCTTTGAGATTTTTTCGAATTTGATTGGTGCTCAATCGAGAGTTGGAAGAATCGAAGGCAGTTATGTGCGCGAAGGTTTACTGCTTGGTGTCGATGCGGAAGCCGGGAGGGGATTCAATCCATTAATGTTTGGATTCGTTGGATCCGCGGATAGCCATGGCGGGTATTCCTTCGTCGAAGAGGACAATGTCAATGGATTTGCCGGACCTGACTACGATTTTACGCCGGAGTCACGTTGGGGAAGGCAGCTTTGGAATGGATTACCTTACGCGTCATTGAGCGCTTCCGGAGTGACTGGCGTTTGGGCGGAAACGAACACGCGTGAGGAAATCTTTGAGGCAATCGAGCGCCGCGAAACTTACGCGACGACCGGTCCGCGCATTCGGGTTCGAGCTTTCGCGGGTTGGGACTTCACACCAGAAATCCTGAAGCGGGCAGGTTGGGTAAGCGAGGCTTACGCGAATGGCGTGCCGATGGGTCGCGTAATGACTCAAAGACCCGACGGGCAATCGCCGCGGTTACTGGTGTGGGCGGTTAAAGATCCGAATGGCGCGAATCTGGATCGGATCCAAATTATCAAAGGCTGGAGCGACAGCGGCACGCAAAAAACGAAGATCTTCGACGTCGCACTGTCGGACGGGCGAGTGGTGGACAAGGACGGTCTGGTCGAAGCAGTCGGCAACTCCGTAGACGTTGCGCAGGCAACTTACACCAATGACATTGGCGCGGTTGAACTCAAGACCGTGTGGACTGATCCGGATTTTAATCCAGAAGTTCCAGCGTTTTATTATGTTCGCGTGATCGAGATCCCGACACCGCGATGGTCGACCTACGACGCAGCGGCATTGAAAGCTGATATTCCGGAAGAGTTACCCGCATCAATTCAGGAGCGCGCTTTTGCATCCCCGTTTTGGTACAGGCCCTAAGAGAAGGCATTTCAACAATACCTGGTGACCAGCCGCCACAACGCCGGCCAATGCGGTCAGTCGAGCTAGAAATCGACATCGTCGTAGGACTCGATCCCGCCAAGATCAGTACCAACAGGAACAAAGTCCCACCCGAGAGTCCGGCATGCTCGTCTATCCCAGTCGGCATCTCCGAAGTAGGTAGCAGAATCAAAATCGCTGCCGAGCCTCTCGAGCGCGATACGCATTATCTCAGTTCGCGATGGGGACTCATCGCATGAGACTATAGGAATGCCGTCGACGTTAAACCCTGAACTCTCGAGCTTCAGAAGCGCGGATTTTTTCCAGCCACCGGTGGCGATCGCGACGCCGTATTCTGTTGAAACTCTAAGTCTGTCAATAATCTGAGTAGCGCCGTGAAGTGCAGGGAACGGGCCGTCCGTCTGGATATGTTTGATCAGTCCTTCGATAAATAGTGTCTGGATCGAGTCAATTGTGCTCGGCTCAAGTGTGAGTTTGTTGTCATCCATGAGCTGGGTAATTATGCCGCTGTCTGTCACATTGTCGTAGTCGTTGAGATTTGCACGAAACTCGACGGGGCCAAGCACAGCGGTAACCGAAGATAAGTAGAGTTTTGAGTCAATGGCCATTGACTCGATCAGAGTACCATCCACATCAAATACGATTGCTTTCAAGAATCTCGCTTCGCCAAGTTGACTGGCTGCAATGGGTCAACCGCAGCGTGTCGTCATCGTATCATACGAACTTCTGCCAATGGCCATGAGCGGTCAGCCGACTATCACAACTAGCCAAATAAAAATTCCTTCGCGTCGTTCCATCCTGGCAAATCAGCACGAGCGCCTGAGCGTGTCACCGACAAGGACGCTGCGGCACAGGCGATTTCTGCCGCTTCTCTGAATTCGAGTCCTTTTGCCAACGCGGTTGCAAGGAATCCGTTAAACGCATCGCCGGCGCCTGTGGTGTCGACCGCGGTAACTATCTTTGCGTCAATGCGAGTTTCTTCGGCGTCGCTTGCGATGTAACAACCGTCATTCCCGAGCGTCAGCACAATCTGTCGCACACCCTGTTCACGAAACGCCTGTGCAATTTTTTCGGGGCCATCTGCAGATGCTGTCGAGATGCCAGTCAGAGTTTCTGCCTCTATCTCGTTCGGCGTCAGGTAATCGACGCCGTCAAGCTCAGGCAATTCAGCCGTTGCCGGGGCAGGGTCGAGCATGACTTTGGTGCCATGACGGTTCGCGATCGCGATTGCTTCGTTTACCGCTGCTACCGGAATTTCCAGTTGCAGCATGACGATGTCAGCGTCTGCGATTATGGATGTTGCTGCTTGCACGTCAGCAGGCGTGACGCAAGCATTGGCGCCGGGAGCAACAGTGATGGAATTGTTGCCGTCCGAGTCTACAAATATGGCCGCAATGCCAGTTGAATGATCTGTTTCCCTGTTGACGTGATCACAGTTGACGCCGGATGCCATCAGGTCAGCGATAGCAGCGTCACCGAATGCATCGGCACCTACTTTGCCGATCATGTGCACCGGGAGTCCGCCCGCGGCGGCAGCCACTGCCTGGTTTGCCCCTTTGCCACCCTGCGTCGTTGCAAAGTCACCGTTGCCGAGAACTGTCTCATTGCATTTCGCAAAGTGAGGCACCTGGATTGTGAGATCCGTATTGATGCTGCCAATTACAACTATCGACATACTGGCTCTCTTCGTTTCGCTAACAGGTTTTGTTCCCCGCGACATGTTTCCAGCGAACGAGACGGGCCCGGCTGGCTGTCGCACAGCGACTGCAATTGCAGGAACTGCCAGTCAAAGCTAAGATGTTTAATCGATTAAGTCAATTTCGCGCGAATAACGCTCGCTGGAAGCCATGGCCAGAAACCCGAATCGAAGCCGACCGACCATGCAGGATGTGGCCCGCAAAGCCGGTGTTTCAGCGGCGACTGTGTCCTACGTGCTAAACGGCACTGGTTCCGTGGGACCGGACGTGCAGAAACTGGTTCAGGACGCTGCGAAGAGTATTCGTTATCGTGTCAATCGTGCGGCCCGGGCAACGCGCACGGGACAGACACATTCGATCGGCCTGATCCTCCCGGATCTCAACAATCCCTTTTTCCCTGAGATGGCGCACGTGGTGCAGGCGGCTGCCCGTCGTGCCGGCTACGCTGTTTTTCTGATTGATTCGGAAGGTGACACCGAATTAGAAAAAGCGGGAGCCGAAGATCTTATTGGTCGTGGCGTCGAAGGTATCATCTGGTTTCCTGCATCCGAGCAGGATGTGCTGGCAGAATTTCACGACGATATTCCGATCGTTGTTGTCGACAGACCATTGCCAAACTATGACACTGTCTCATCGGACTATTACGCCGGCGGCGCAGCGTTGGCAAAGCACGTCATTGAGTCCGGGCATAAGCGTATCGGTATGGTCGTCGGGCCGCAGTCTTTGTCCAGCGCAGAACAGCGGCGCGGCGGTTTCGTGCATACCATCGGCAAGTCAGGTGAGATCGCATGGGAAGTGGAAAACGACTTTTCAATCAAGCTGTCTGACGAGACGCGTAATCAACTTGACGATGACAGCGTGACGGTCATCGTGTGTGGCAATGACTTGATAGCGATCGGCGTGATGCGCGCACTTCACGAAAAAGGCCGCCGAGTGCCTGACGATGTTTCGGTCGTCGGATTCGATGACATTCCCTGGGCAGGTTATTCCATACCTGGACTCGCGACCGTGCGACAGCCATTCGGTGCCCTGGGAGAAGAGGCGGCGAGCCTGCTGATTCGCCGGATTTCAGGCGACGACTCACCGTTCCTTAGTCTCACCCTGGGCATGCGACTCGTGCCACGCGGGTCACTTGCTCCCGTCACAGACTAATGGCAAATACGGTGTTTGATTGCAGCACGGCAGCGGGGATCGCCACCGTGTCTGGACCGTCATGAGCGGCCTGTTTTCACGAGCGAATGGCGTGCTCGCTGCTTGCACGATTGGCAACGCCGTTGGCGTAACGCCTATGGTTTACACGGTTTTTGGCCTCTTCCTGATACCAATCTCGACCGAGTTTGGATGGCCGCGCTCGGCGGTTTCGCTGGTGCTGTTGGTTCTCGCTGTTGCGGGGGCGATTAGCTACCCGGTTGTTGGCAGGATCATTGATCGCTACGGTGCACGGCGGGTGCTGCTCGCCGGAAATTTGTTATTCGCAGCGTCGGTGGCGTTGGTGTCAGTCACGTCCGCGAATCCGCTGCATTTTTACCTGACCTACGCGTTGATCGGCATCACGGCCGCGATACCCAGTACGGTGATGTACACGAAAGTGATTGCAGGTTGGTTCGATCGGAGCCGGGGATTTGCGCTCGGTATTGCCGGCGGCTTCGGAAACGGCGTCGGCGCGGCAATTGCACCTGTCTTCGTCGCCATGCTGCTTTCAACGTACGGCTGGCGCGGTGCGCACCTTGGTATCGCGCTTGCAATAGTCGCGATCGGATTTCCCGTGTTGTTCCTGCTTTTGCGAAATGCACCGCTGAATAAAAGTATCGATAGCGACGCAGCTGAAGGCATGACGCTGACGGAAGCAAGAAGAACAAAATCATTCTGGATTATTCTGGTTGCGGTGGCGCTTGGTGCAGGATGCATGACCGCGGTATTCGCCCATGTCGTACCCATGCTCGTAGATCGCGGTATTGGCATGGAGCGAGCGGTATCTGTACTGGTGACATTTTCCCTGGTCACTGCACTATGGCAGGTCGGTGTTGGTTACACACTTGACCGTTTTCCGAGGCCCTGGATTGCGGCCCCGTTCTACATTTCCGCCATGATCGGACTGATCCTGCTGGAAACCAGTACAAGCTATACGTTGCTGTTGCTCGCCGGCGCTTTGATGGGCCTTGGGCTCGGTACGGAGTACGGTGTGTTGCCTTATTTCCTTTCCCGCTATTTCGGCGTTCGGCATTATGGAGCGATATCCGGGATGATCTACGGCGTTATCGTCCTGACACAGGGCATAACGCCCTTCCTGATGGATCTCGATTTCGATTCGAACGGAAATTATCGAATCGCGGTCCTGGTCATTTGTATTGCGATGCTGGCCGGGGCGTTTTTGCTGACGCGCCTGCAGCCGTTCGTGCGTGTGCCAGCGGCAGGGCAGATTTGATCCGAGAAGAGCGTCTTTCAATTATTTCGTTAATCGATTAAGCTCTGTCGAAAGCAGAATCCGAGAATTGATAGCCCCGGGGGGACTAAAAATGCGTATTTTCTCAATTATTCCAGCGTGCGTTTTGGCAATGGCATTATCGCCGGCGACGGGCCTGGCGCAGGACGATGACGAACAGCTCGAGGAAATCGTCGTTGTTGCTGATCCAGTTGGATTGGGCGAAGGACAGGACAGCGACTCGATGTTCGGCCTGCAGCGCTCGTTACTGGATACGCCACGATCGATCAGCGTGGTAAGTGCGGCGACGATGGAGCGCTACTCTATTTACGACATCAACGATTTTATCACCACGACGCCGGGCACCTTCGGCGGCAGCTTTTTCGGTGTTCCCGGAGCAGTCAGCATTCGCGGAGATATCGGTGAAAACTATTTCCGTGGTTTCAAGCGAACGGTCAATAACGGTCTATTCCCCACGCCCGTGCGTTCCAGCGAGCGGGTTGAAATCATCCGTGGGCCGTCACCGGCTATTTACGGCGCCGCGCGAATCGGCGGATTAATGAATTTTCATCCGAAGACAACCAAAGCCGCAGGTCTTTCTTCCGATGACGGCGTGTCCGGCAAAGTCAGCGTCACGGGCGGCAGCTATGCCAAGAAAAATATCTCCGCCGAACTCAATCTGCCGTTCCTGATGGGCGATAGAGAATCCGGTGTTTCGGCCTATGTCGAAGTGGAGGATTCCGAACATTACTTCAAGGGACGCGAACCCCAGCACGAATTATTTCAGCTCACCTTTACTCACGATCTGCCGGGAAATTCTCGGTTGGAGATTGGTGGCATGTATTTTCACTCGGAAGGCTATTTCCAGACGCCAGGCTGGAACCGTCTGACACAGGACCTGGTCGATAATGGAACTTATATTACCGGGCGGGACACGGACATCGTCGACATAGACGGTAGTGGGCACCTGACTCCAGACGAAATTGACGCAGTGGTTGGCACCTTTTTCGGCACGTCGAATATTCGGACGCTCATCGATTTTGGCGTATTCGGAGTTCCGCCGGCTTACAACCTCGACACGGGAGTTGGCACCGGAAACTTGGACACGAGAAATGTTTTCCTGTCGCCCGGCGACGAAATTCAGGATGCGACGAATACCACGTTCTACGCTGACTGGATTAAAGACTTCAGCAAATCCGCATTGAAGGTTCAGTTGTTCTATGACGACCTGGAAGGAGATCTGAGTCAAAGTACTGGATTCGCAGCGCAACACGACACTCGAGCGACTGAATTCCGAGTGTCCTACGAAACAAGCTTTACGTGGACGGATTCTTCCGGAATGGATCTTTTTGCCTCGGCTTCCAGGCGCGACTACTCATCGGAATTGCGCGAGAATTTCCTGTCGGGTTATCTCGTCATCGATCGGCGTGATTTGCTTGACGGTCCAAACGCGAACGATATCCTGGATACGCCATTTACGAATGAGACGAATGGCATTGGCTGGGACAGCAACTTCGACTCAGACTGGTCGGACACCGGCATTGCCCTGGTTGCTGATATCCATGTGATTGATAATCTGAAAATCCTGTTGAATGCGCGCTATGACGAATACGATGCAGAGAGCATTGACACCGGCTCGACGGTTTTCGATCCGACTCTCGCCAACACGCAGTTCAAGAGTGACGAAGGCGATACCTCGTATTCGGCCAGTGTGAGCTATTCCATTGGCGGTCAGTGGGTACCGTATGTCACGTACGCAGAGGGTTCGAGTGTTCAGCAAAACTCGAACGGTGGTGTCAGCCCGGGCACGGTAAGAAGCGGAAGCATTCTCGCCGGTTCAGATCTCACCGAAGTCGGAATCAAATTCTCGCTTGTTGACAACACATTGAACGGCTCGCTCGCGTGGTACAGCCAGGAACGGACCGTTAGCGATCCGTTTGGCAACGTTGATATCGAAAAAGGCGAGGGCGTCGAGTTCGAACTTCGATATCTCATCTCCGAGAACTGGACGGTAACTGCGGCTGCGACCAACCAGGAATTCACGATCAGCTCGCCAGGAGAGTGTTTCTCCGGACGCGGCGAATTCGTGGTCATTCCACCAACCGCCATACCGCCCGACTCACTCATGTTTGGAACACCGTTGCCGACGCTTGAAGAAGGTTACGGCGGAATATTTGCGGCCCTGAATGCCAGTTGCATGCCTGAGCTGCAGGACGGCTATGTGCGCAACGCGATTCCTGAAACGGTGCTGTCGGCATTTGGCACCTACACCTCGAACGAGGCCAGCTGGGGAACGTGGGGTGCGACGTTTGGCGGCACGTACGTGTCCGAGACAGGCGGCAAGATCACCAACGCTGTCGTATTGCCATCCTACAGCGTGTTCCGTGGTGCGGCATTCGTGGACTTCGGACGCTTCAACATTACGGCCACCGTCGACAACATGCTTGATGAAACCTACTTCATACCACTGCAAGGTGTTTACGAAGAGGTTGCTGCGCTACCGGGCGTCGGTCGCACGTACGTCCTGACCGCATCCTACAATTTCTAACATCCTGAGTCAGTCAAATCAGTGACTGACTACAGACCAGGGACGGTCTGTTTGATGTGGGAAAGGCCGTCCCAATAGTCTTTGCGGATGGCAATTATTGTGCAAGCACCAGGACAAATGGCCGGTGCGACTCTGTACCGTCGCCAAGCCAGACACCCTTGCCGTCGTCATCTTCATTACGTGCCAGGACTCTCAGGTGTGTGTATTTTTCGTACCAGGCAATGGAAGCCTCAATGTCGTTGACATGCAAAGCCATATGCGTCCATCGAGGCTCTGTCGGGCGAATCTTGTGAATTGGTTCATTGTCTGACATCGATCTGTCTCCTGACTCTATGGCTTAGCTGAAGTGCGAAATTGCCTGGGGATATCGAGCTCATTCAGACGTTCGCCAACTCTTAGCCGAGCAGCTGAGTAAATTTCAGGCGCCATGCTGTTGACGGTTTGTCCGCCTGGGAGTTGGCAAGGGCACCATGCTCGAAGGGCAATACGCCCGGAATTTTTTCAAGCATGACCCTGTCTTCTTCGCCGATCGAACGATCGAAAAGAATGGTGTCCTCCGACGAGACACTGAAATCGTCGTTTCGCCATACAACAAACGTGAAATAGGAATTAACGTCATCAATCGGCGTTGTTACCAACAAAATAATGTGTTCAAGCCCGGTGTCATACTTGACAGTGCTGCGTACAGTAAATGGCAGGTAAAAACCCGTCGACATTGTGCGGCTGACG
>Ga0316193_10000434_pt1 | contig 25819 bp, 22 predicted proteins | sample MerIslsedime2_MG_FD_207735 | JGI IMG/M metagenome (GOLD analysis project Ga0316193, IMG submission 207735) | Coastal sediment microbial communities from Maine, United States - Merrow Island sediment 2 | ecosystem: Environmental > Aquatic > Marine > Coastal > Sediment | place: USA: Maine... | reverse complement strand
CGTCTGCACCTATCTCGAGCGCGAGGGGTACGCGACGCTGCAGGCGTCGGCGGGACGAGCCGCGCAGGAACTCATCGCATCGGAGCGGCCCGACCTGATCGTGCTCGACGTGATGCTCCCCGAGATCGACGGTTACAGCATCCTTGCCGACATCCGTGAGCGCGACGACATCCCGGTGATTCTCCTGACTGCCCGGACCGAGGAGACCGATCGGCTGCTTGGCCTCAAACTCGGTGCCGACGACTACGTTGTCAAACCCTTCTCGCCACGGGAGCTTGCGGCGCGCGTCGGGACCGTCCTCCGTCGAGCAGGGAAGCCCGAGCCTCCGGCTCCGGCACCGTCGATGGAGTTCGATGGACTCGCGATCGACGGTCGCAGCAGAGAGGTCCGTGTCGACGGCCAAGTGGTCGATCTCACCGCAAGGGAGTTCGACCTTCTGGCCTTCCTTGCTGCTGCGCCGAAGCAAGTCTTCTCGCGGAGCCAGCTCCTCGAACAGGTCTGGGAGTCGTCGACGGAGTGGCAGGATGCGTCCACCGTGACGGTTCACATCCGGCGAATCCGGCGCAAGATCGAACGCGACGCGAATGAGCCCCGGTGGATCGCGACGGTATGGGGCGTCGGTTATCGGTTCGAACCATGAAGGCCGTGATCTGGCTCCTTGGCGCGGTGCTCGTCGGGTTGGTCGCGTTTGAAATCTCCATGCAGCCGACCGCAGGCGACCGGGTGCTCCTCGCGGTGATCTTCGCTCTGATCGCCGCATTCGCCGCCGTCCTTGCGTTCGGAATCCGATGGGGTGCACGCCGGTCACACTCGATCCGCCGCAGCGTTCTGATCGTGGGACTCGCGGGGCTGGCGATCGCCGCCCTCACGATCGGTATCGCAGCCCAGCAGATGTTCCTTTCCCAACACGACCTGAATCTGTTGATCGTCGTGCTGTTCTTTGCGGTGGTCACGACCGTTGCGTTCGCCGTCTCGGTCAGCGGAGACCTCACGCGTGATCTCGAAGCGACGGCGCTTGCAGCCGAGCGTGTTCAGGCGGGAGATCTCGGAGCGCGGACCGGCGTGGTTCGAGCCGACGAAGTAGGGACCGTTGCCGGCACCTTCGACCAGATGGCGGGGGAGTTGGAGCAGCGCGAGACAGAGCGCCGGGCGTACGACGACGCGAGGCGCCGGTTCCTCGCAGCAATCGGCCATGATCTGCGCACGCCGCTCGCTTCGCTGCGGGCTGCGGTCGAAGCCCTCGAAGACGGGCTTGCCCCCGACCCCGATCGGTACCTCCGTTCGATGGATCGGGACGTGGCCGTCCTCAGTTCTCTGGTCGACGACCTTTTCCTGCTCTCTCGTCTCGAGGAAGGCGTCGTTGAGATCGAGCGTGCGTCGATCGATGTCACTGAACTCGCCGACGAGGCCATCGAAGTTCTGACACCGGTGGCGTCGGCAGCGGATGTGCGGCTGGAACTCAGCGCCGACCAACGCGCCGTCGCGGTGGGTGGATCTGAGGCGGTGAGCCGTGTGCTTCGCAATCTGCTCGACAATGCGATCCGGTTCGCTCCTGCCGGATCCGCGGTTGTCGTCGAAGTTCGGGACGATGACGGCGCCGTCGTGCGCGTGCTCGACCAAGGACCCGGATTTGCCCTCGCATTTGTCGACGAAGCGTTCGAACGATTCACGCGGGACGACCCATCGCGGGAACGTTCGACGGGAGGATCCGGTCTCGGTCTTGCCATCGCCCGGGGATTCGTCGAGGCCCTTGGTGGGACGATCTGGGCAGACCCCGGCCCTGGCGGGTGTGTGGCCTTCCGCCTTCCCCGGGCTTGATCCCACGCGCCATCCCGCGTTGATTATCCGTTGGTGCCGTGGGTGATTGCATCGTTGGCGACCGACTGGTCGAATCCGCTCACTTCGCGGGCGTGGAGGTGCCACGGAGACGGAGCCCCGATGAGTTGACATCTCATCTTCGGCGGTAGTAGCGTGCACGCCTGTGCAGTGGTGCACATTCGTGCACGCGACCATATCGGCGACGGCTAGCCCCGAAACGGAGCTCCATGGAGTGACTGGCAACGAACAGCAACGCGATCACGTGGAGTGATCGAGAGCCGTATCACCGTCAGCACTCGTCGAACCCGTCACCGCGACAAGGAGGAATAGCGAGATGATGACCGTATTGAGGCGGAAGGGGATCCTGTTTCTAGCGATCCTTCTGAGCCTTGCCTTGATCGCCGCAGGGTGTTCCCAAGACACTGATGACGCGAGCGACGAATCAACGACGACCACCACGGAAGACGTCGGCACGACGGCCGCACCCGAGTCCGACGCTCCGGCGCCGTTCAACGGCGACACGCCGGTGAAGATCGCCGTCGTCCAGAACAGTGGTGCCGGCGACTACTTCCAGCAGTGGACCAATGGTGCGAAGCAGCAGCTCGACGCCATCGGCATCGAGTACCAGTGGTACGACGCGCAAGCCGACAACGGCAAGCAGGCCACCGACATGGAGACCGCAATCGGCTCCGGCGTCACCGGCATCATCGTCGACCATGGCCAGACGGACACCATGTGTCCGCTCATCAATGACGCAATCGCAGCCGGCATTCCGGTCGTGATCTACGACATCGCCGTCCAGGACTGCGCCCCCGAGGCCGTCCAGACACAGCAGTCTGATGCAAGCCTCGCCGACCTGTCCCTCGGGCAGATGCTCGCGGACATCGGCGGCGACCAGAACGTTGGCTACGTCAACGTGCTCGGCATTGCACCGCTCGACCGTCGTCACGTCGTCTGGGAAGAGTATGTTGCTGCTGCCCCGTGGACGCAGGAGTTCTTCGTCGGTGAGTTCACGAACGCTGTCGCAACCGACAACGCACAGCTCGTCGATGCAGCCCTCAAGGCCAACCCGGACATTCGGGCGATCTTCGCTCCGTACGACGAGCTGACCAAGGGCGCCGTCGCCGCGATCTACGAGAACAACATGGAAGCCGACGTGTGGGCATACGGGATCGACATCTCGAACGCCGACATTGAGGTCATGACTGAAGAAGGCAGCCCGTGGAAGGCCACGGCGACCACCGACCCGAACGCGATCGGTGCCGCCGTTGCACGCACCATGGCGCTTGAACTCGCCGGTGAGCAGGACGCTCGCCTGGTCAACTTCCCGGGCGTGCTCGTGACGCAGGACTTCCTCGTCGAGAACAGCATCACCAACATGGTTGACCTGCGGTCGCAGCTTCCGGCGTTGAACCTCGCAGAGGTGCAGTCCGCAAGCTGGATCCCGGCCGTCGAGTTCTAGGCGTACCAACAACGAGAGATACCGGGGAGAGCCACCGATGACCACCGTGATCGAGATGCGAGGCATCACCATGGCCTTCGGCGCCAATGAGGTGCTCAAGGGCATTGACCTCGACCTCGAATCCGGCAAGGTGACGGCCATGCTCGGCGCCAACGGCGCAGGCAAGTCGACCCTCATCAAGGTTCTCTCCGGTGTATACAACGGATACGGCGGCACCATCGTGATCGATGGTGCCGCCGTATCCATTGACCATCCGATGACCGCGCGAAAGTACGGCATCGAGGCGGTCCACCAGAAGATTGCAGACGGTGTCGTCCCCGGACTCAGCGTGGCCGAGAACCTCCTCTTCGACGACATCGTCAATAACGAGGTACCCCGTGCACAGTCGCTGCGCGGCCTCGTCCCTCGCGCGCGAAAGGTCGCCGCGGTCCTTGATTTGAACTGGTCGGATGAGGTCCTTCGTAGCGACGTCTACGACCTCCCGATCGCCGATCAGCAACTCATCCTCCTCGCTCGTGCGCTCGTCCACGAGCCGAAGTTGCTCATCCTCGACGAACCAACCTCCGCCCTTTCCCAGACCGAGGCCGACCGCCTGTTCGACGTCATCCGCCAGCTTCGCGATGACGGCGTGGCCGTCCTCTATGTCTCCCACCGTTTGGGTGAGATCGAACAGATCGCGGATCGGTTGCTTGTGTTGCGAGACGGCGTCATCCGCAGCGATCACGTTCCTCCCATCGACTGGGCCGAAGCTCTTCACGACATGCTTGGGGAAGCGGAACAGGATCCACACGAACGCACCGGAGAGCTTCGCGGAACCGAGACCGTGCTCGAATTGAATGGCGTTCGCGTGCTCCCCAAGGCCTCGGCCTTCGACCTCGGAATCCGGGCCGGCGAAGTGACCGGCGTCTTCGGTCTGCTCGGTTCGGGTCAGCGCGAACTCGGGCAGGGCATCTTCGGTGCCGAACCGTTCAAGGCAGGGTCGATGACGCTCAAGGGTGAGCCCTACTCCCCGAAAGCTCCCGCCGACGCCATCGCCGATGACGTCTACATGGTCCCGGAGGACCGGGCGGCCAAGACGATGATCAAGGACTGGAGCATCACCGCAACCTCCACGTTCCCATTCCTCGGCGATGTCTCTCGCTTCGGCGTCCTCAACGCGAGCGCCGAAGACAAGGTCGGTGAGTTGGTCATCAAGGACTTCGGAGTCGTCGCCCAATCGGAGGACGACCCCGTCATTTCACTCTCAGGCGGCAACCAGCAGAAGGTCGTCGTCGGCCGGTGGCTGCGCAAACAGCCGACGGTGATGATTCTCGACGAGCCGTTCCAGGGCGTCGACGTCGGGGCGCGACACGACCTTGCGGAAAAGACCCGTGAAGTCGCCGCCGCCGGGTCCGCCGTCATCGTGATGTCCACGGACCTCGGAGAGATCATGCAGGTATCTGACCGGGTCATCGTGCTCGCCGACGGCAACCTGCAACACGATGCCTATCTGACAGATACCAGTGAAGAAGAGATTCTCGAGCGACTTTCGGAGGCGACCAAGTGAGTATCAAGCAGCCATCGTCAGGGGCGGATACCGCCCCGCCGAGCAAGCCACCGAGGGCGCCTGTGCTTGTCGCCGAGAAGCCGAAGACCGACTTCCGTGATTGGGTCGTGAAGTACGGCTTCATCGTTCTCACCGTCTTCTTCTTCATCCTATTCCTCGTGACGCTTCCATCGTTCCGCATGTCGTCGACGATGTTCTCGATGTTGAAGTTCACCTCGGTGGTCGCGATCGCCGGCCTCGGGATCACCTTCACGATGGTGGTTGGCGGTCTCGATCTCTCAGTCGGAGCCACCGCGGGCATGGCCGTTACCGTCGCCGCGATGACGATGGTCATCTATGCGCAGACCGGACCCGTCGCCGTCCTGGCAGTCCTCGGTGCCGGCGCGCTGATCGGCGTGTTCAACGCAGTCTTGATCGTGGCGCTCAAGATCCCGGATCTCCTCGCGACGCTCGCCACGATGTTCTTGATACAGGGCTTGAAGCTCGTCCCCGTTGACGGCCAGTCGGTCTCCTCCGGCCTGATCCTTCGGGATGGCTCGGTCGCACCCGGGAAGTTCACCGAGGGATTCATCGAGATCAACAAGGGTTCGCTCGGGCCGATCCCGTATCCGGTGATCATGTGGGGCGTTTTGGCAATCGCAACGTGGTTCTTCCTATCGAGGACGAAGTGGGGTCGCATCATGTACGCCGTCGGCACCAACCCGGAAGCCGCCCGCCTCGCCGGTGCCCGCGTTGGTCGCTACAAGGCGTTGGCCTACATCATCTCCGGCGTCTTCGCCTCGATCGCCGGCATGATCCTTGCCTCTCGAATCCGGCAGGGCGACATCTCGGCGGGTAACTCGCTGCTGCTCGACGCCGTAGCGGTTGCGCTGGTCGGCTACTCGGTGCTCGGAGCGAACAAGCCAAATGCTTTTGGTACGACGCTCGGTGCCCTCCTGATCGGCATTCTCCTGACCGGGACGACCATGATGAATTTCCCGTACTACTGGCAGGACGTGGTCAAGGGCCTCGTGCTCGTGGTCGCACTGATCTTCTCGTTCACTCTGTCCCGGCGCAAGCAGCGCCACGTCGCCGCTGTTCCAATATGAGCACCGGCCAAGAAACATCGACACGGACCGTCTGGATTGATCCGTCCGACGAAGAGACCGTGCTCGTCATCGAGCAGCGACTGCTCCCGTTCGAGTACGAAGAGGTCCCGATCCGCACCGCGGAGGAGATGACCGCCGCCATCGCCGACATGGTCGTGCGCGGCGCCGGTTGCATCGGTGTCTCAGCCGGATACGGGATGTATCTCGCCGCGCTCGAAGGACGCGAACTCGAGGGCGAGGCGGCCGGGTCGCGATTGGCAGCGGCCGGTGCGATGCTCGAAGCGAGCCGTCCGACGGCCGTCAACCTCACTTGGGCTGTTCAGCGCCAACTCCGTGAGCTCTCCGGCATCTCCAGCGGCGAGGCTCGTGTCGCTCGCGCTCGCGAAGTCGCGGACGAGATCGCGAACGAGGACATTGCGTACTGCGCGACCATCGGTCAGTATGGCCTCGAAGTTGTTCGTGAGATCTACGAGCGCAAGGGTTCGACGGTCAACATCATGACCCACTGCAACGCCGGGTGGCTGGCGTTCGTTTCTCACGGCACGGCGACCGCGCCCATGTATGCAGCCCACGCTGCCGGAATACCGATCCACGTCTGGGTCAGTGAGACTCGGCCACGCAACCAGGGCGCCCGCCTCACCGCGTGGGAGCTCGGCCAGGCCGGTGTGCCGCACACGCTGATCGCCGACAACAGCTCCGGCCACTTGATGCAGCATGGCCTGGTCGACATGGTCATCGTCGGAAGCGATCGCACGACGATCAACGGCGACGTGGCCAACAAGATCGGCACCTACATGAAGGCAGCGGCGGCGAGCGACAACGGCATCCCGTTCTACGCAGCGTTGCCGTCGAGCACGTTCGACCCGACGAGCCGGGATGGCCTCGCCGATATCCCGATCGAGGAACGCGATTCGACCGAAGTGACCAACGCAACGGCATGGTTCGACGGACGCCAGATCGAGCCGCGCCTCGCCGCACCGGGAACCGCGGCCGCCAACTTCGCCTTTGACGTGACACCGGCACGACTCGTGACCGGGATCATCACCGAACGGGGCATCTGCGAAGCGAGCCTGGAGTCGATCCTCGCCCGCTATCCCGAGTTCTCGTCCACATCCTGACCCGCGACTGGGGGAGTAGTGAAGAATCGATGGAACGACACGGAGGCAGCAGCCTTCGGAGGCCCGCTCGGCGAGCTCGTGTATGCCTCCCGCCTCATCGGGTCGGAGCCCTCGCTCGTGCTCCACGGCGGCGGGAATAGCTCGATCAAGCGCACCGAATCCGATGTCTTCGGTCGCGACCTCGAAGCGGTCTGGGTGAAGGCCAGCGGCTGGAACCTGGTCGATATCGAGGCCGAGGGCTTCGCCCCGGTGCGCTTGGCTGCCATCCGTCGACTCGCCGACCTGGAGACGCTCTCGGATACGGCGATGGCGAACGAACTGCGAACCGCCCTGCTCGATGCAACCGCCGCAAGCCCCTCGGTCGAGGCAATCATCCACGCCATCATCCCCGATCGCGCCGTGCTCCACACCCACGCGGACGCCCTTCTGGCGATCTCGAGCACCGCCAATGGGCGCGACCGCGTCGAGGAGTTGTATGGGGACCGGGTCGTCGTGGTGCCCTATGCACGGTCCGGGTTCCGGATCGGCCGGGCAGCCGCCGTCGAACTCGGGCGCCGCCTCACCGATGAGACGATCGGCGTCGTCCTCATGAACCACGGCCTCTTCACATTCGGTGCGAACCCACATGAGGCGTACGACAGAATGATCGATCTCGTGACCGAGGCCGAAACCTACCTTCAAGAGTCCTCCGACCGCGAAGAACCTCTCGGATCGGTTGGTGCTTCCCCCAGCGCCGACCGATCCGTCCTCGCATCGCTTCGTGCCGAGATCTCGCGCACGGCCGGAGCGCCGTTCATCATGAGCCGGCACTGCGACCACGAAAGCTGGGCGTTCAGCCGCCGCAGCGACCTGGAGGAGGTCGCGGGTCAGGGTCCGGCCACACCCGACCATGTGATCTGGACCAAGAACGTCCCGATGTTCGGTCGCGACGTCGATGCCTACGCGGACGCGTACCGCTCCTACTTCGAAGAGAATCAGCCGCGGGTCGGCCCGGTGCGGATGCTCGACCCGGCACCCCGCGTGATCTTCGATTCGGAACTCGGCATGCTGACGGCCGGCCCCGATGTGGGCGCCGCGGACACCGCCCGTGACATCTACCGTCGCACGATCTGGATCATTGAACAGGCGACCGCTCTCGGCGGATACACCGCGCTCTCGGCGGGGGACTTCTTCGACCTCGAATACTGGGAACTCGAGCAGGCCAAACTCGACCGGGTTGCCGAGACCGGCGAGTTCACCGGCGAGGTAGCTGTCGTGACGGGAGCGGCATCGGGGATCGGGCGGGCGTGCGCCCGCGAACTCCTCGACCGTGGTGCGGCGGTGGTCGGACTCGATATCAGCCCATCGGTCCGCGACGCTTCCGACGATGCTGCGTTCCTCGGGATACCGTGCGATCTCACCTCGATTGAGTCGACCTCGGAGGCGCTCGATGCAGCCGTCGATCGCTTTGGCGGTGTGGACATGCTCGTGGCGTCGGCCGGCCTCTTCCCTGAGTCCGCTCCCATCTCGGCGCACGACCCGGTGGCATGGCGCAAGGCGATGTCGGTCAACGTCGACGCCTTCGCTCAGATGCTCTCGCTCGTGCATCCGCTCCTCGTGCTTGCACCACGCGGTGGTCGCGTGGCCGTCATCGGTTCGAAGAACGTGGCCGCTCCCGGACCCGGAGCATCGGCGTATTCGGCTTCGAAGGCTGCGGCCAACCAATTGGCCCGCGTCGTTGCGCTCGAGTGGGCCCCAGACGGCATCCGCGTCAACTCGGTGCATCCCGACGCGGTGTTCGATACGGCGTTGTGGACCGACGAACTCCTCGCCGAGCGGGCCGCCCGGTACGGGTTGAGCGTCGAGGAGTACAAGCGGCGCAACCTCATGAGCATCGAAATCACGAGTGCCGATGTGGCTGGAGTGGTCGCCACGATGCTCGGCTCGACCTTCTCCAGAATCACCGGAGCGCACATCCCGATCGACGGGGGAAATGATCGGGTGATCTGAGACCGATGTCCTGGGCTTGCCTTGCGAGCCGGAAGCAGCGGTGATACGCTAGGTGCACGAAAGTGCATTCATCGCACAGATGTGCAAATCGGCTGAGAAGCCAACCATACGACCATCTCCACGGAGAGGAAGGACGCGAATCATGGACTGGGGCATGCAGAGCAGGATGGCGAGGCTGATCCCGCCGGAGACCGGCAAGGCGTTCTTCCTCGCTATCGATCACGGCTACTTTCTTGGACCCACCCGGAGCCTCGAGCGCCCTGGTGAGACCGTCGCCGACCTGACCCCGATCGCCGACGCGCTCTTCGTGACGCGTGGCGTGCTTCGTTCTGCGATTCCCGCCGAGTCCACACCGAACGTCATCCTGCGTGCGAGCGGTGGTCCGAGCATCGTCGGTGGCACGCTCGAGAACGAGCGTCTGCTCCTGTCGGCCGAAGAGGCCATTCGCCTCGACGCTGCAGCCGTCGGCATCTCGGTATTCGTTGGCTCGAGCTACGAGACCCAGACGTTGAACAACCTTGCAATGGCGGTCAATGAGTACGAGCGCTACGGCATCCCGGTGATGGCCGTCACTGCGGTCGGCAAGGAACTCGAGAAGCGCGACTCGCGGTATCTCGCCCTCGCTTCCCGGATCGCTGCCGAATTGGGTGCCCGGGTGGTCAAGACCTACTACTGCGAGGACTTCGACAAGATCACCAGCACCTGCCCCGTCCCGGTCGTCATCGCAGGCGGCCCGAAGACCGACGACGCGCTCGAGGTGCTGACATTCGTCCGTGACGGAATCGACAAGGGCGCCGTTGGCGTCAACCTCGGTCGCAATATCTGGCAGCACTACGACCCGGTCGGGATGGCCAAGGCCCTCCGCGCCGTCATTCACGATGACGCCGCTCCGAAGGACGCTCTCGATCTTGTCGCGGCTCCGCCGAACAAGGCCTGACCCCATGGAATTCCTGGTACGCATCGAGCAGGACATCCCGCCGGACATCGATCCTGACCTCCTCGCCTCGGTGAAGGCCGCGGAGGCGAAACGGGGTGCCGAGCTCGTTGCGGAAGGGAAGCTCCAGCGCATCTGGCGAATCCCGGGTCGGCGGGCGGTGTACGGCCTCTACGACGTGGAGGGCCCCGACGAACTCCACGACGTGCTCAGCTCACTGCCGCTATTCCCGTGGATGGACATGGAAGTGACCGCACTGGGCAGCCACGCCCTCGATCCGACAAGCACGGAGACGGGAGATCGATGATGGCAAGCGAATATGAGATCCTGACACCGGACACGGTTCCGGCATATATCGATTCGAACCCAAACCTGGCGGGTATCGTCGACACGTCAACGCTCGAGGTCGCGGAAGTCGGTGACGGCAACTTGAACCTCGTATTCGTGTGCCGCGACGCCGCGGGCAACGGCATCTGCCTCAAGCAGTCGCTTCCTTACGTTCGCCTCGTTGGTGAAGCCTGGCCCCTGACTCCGGAGCGCGTGATTGCCGAGGCGCGCGGCCTCGCCGCCGCGTCGGCCGCGACCCCGCACCTCATTCCCGCCTACTACGGCGTCGACGCAGAGCAGCACGTCCTCGCGATGGAGAACCTGATGGGCTGGGAGATCTGGCGCGGCAAGCTCAACGATGGCTTCATCCATCGCGGTATCGCCGGATTGCTCGGCGTCTACGTCGCGAACCTCGCCTACTCGACGTCGGTGTTCGCCCTCGACCAGATGGAAGTCAAGGAACGGGTGGTCGAGGCCGTCAATCCGGAACTCTGCCGGATCACGGAGCAACTGGTCTTCACCGAGCCCTATATCGAGCACGACAACAACAGCTTCCTCGACGAACTCGCCCCGGAGGTCGAAGCGTTGCGTTCAGACGAGGAACTGCGCGCCGAAGTCGGGATGATGAAGTTCAAGTTCATGACCGCGGCCGAAGCGTTGATCCACGCCGACCTCCACACCGGATCGGTGATGGTTTCATTCAAGGACGACGGCAGCGGAGACGGTCGCGTGATCGATCCGGAGTTCGCCTACTACGGACCGGTCGGGTTCGACCTCGGTGCCGTGTTCGGCAACTTCCTGGCCGCGCGTGCGAGAGCCGTCGTGCTCGACCGGCCCGCCGAGTTCCAGGACTGGCTTGCGTGCGTCGCACAAGAGACGTGGGACGCATTCGAAGCCGAGATGAGACGCCTCTGGTCCGATCGGCCCGATGCGACGTGGACCCAGGCGTTCCTCGACTCATGGCTCGCTCAGATCCAGAAGGACTCGATCGGGTTCGGAGGCTGCAAGGCGAACCGTCGGATCATCGGGCTTGCGAAGGTCTCCGACATCGAGACGCTTGAGCCGGCTGACCGCGTCAAGGCCGCTGCGATCGTGCTGCGGACGGCGAGCACATGGATCAAAGACCGGGATCGCCTCGCCACCGTCGCGGCATCGAACGGCGTCTTCGATGCTGTCGTTGCCGACGTCATGCGCGACGGGGTTCGGGAAGTCGAATAGGAGTACATATGCCAGCGCTCGATCTCGAGGGGCTTCGGCCCTCGGTTTCCTGGACCGGCAACCAGATCGAAATCATCGACCAGACCAAGCTCCCCGGCGAGTTCACTCTGATCGAACTCGCCACGGTCGACGACGTCGTAGACGCTATCTACCGCCTCGCCGTTCGGGGTGCTCCTGCCATCGGGGCATGCGGTGCCCTCGGTATGGTCATCGGCCTCGACGAGCGCCGTCCGCGTGACTCCTCCAGCGCGCGGACGGCCCTCGCCGAACTCGCTACGGTCATCGGGTCGGCGAGGCCGACCGCGGTGAACCTCCGGTGGGCGGTTGACCGCGTTCGCGACGTCGCTTCGCTCGGTGAGTCACCGGCCGAGGCACGCGCTCTGGCCTTGACCGAGGCTCTCAAGATCATTGCTGAGGATCGGGACGCATGCACCCGCATCGGTGAGGCCGGGCGCGCCGAGCTTGCTGGTGTCACGAGGATCATGACCCACTGCAACACCGGCCGCCTCGCGACCGCCGGATGGGGGACGGCGCTTGGCGTCATCTACGCGAAAGTCGCGGCCGGTGAGCGCGTGGAAGTCCTGTCATCTGAGACCCGTCCACTCCTCCAGGGTGCTCGGCTGACGACGTGGGAACTCCTCGATGCGGGCATCGACGTGACCCTGATGCCCGACGGCGCTGACGCTGCCGCGATGGCCCAGGGCAAGGTTGAGGCCGTGATCGTTGGCGCCGACCGGATTGCGGCGAACGGAGATACCGCGAACAAGATCGGCACGTTCTCGCACGCCGTGAACGCCCGCCATGCCGGCATTCCGTTCTATGTCGCCGCTCCGCTGTCGACATTCGACGTGACGCTGGAGTCAGGTGCCGGGATCGAGATCGAACTCAGATCTGATACGGAACTCACGACGTGGCGGACCGAACCGACCGCGCCGAGCGAGGTCCCCACGTGGAACCCGGCGTTCGACGTGACCCCAGCCGAATTGATCACGGCAATCATCACCGAGGTCGGCGTTCTCCGCCCACCCTACGAATCATCCATCCGAGACGCTCTTGCAGCGGGAGGCGATCAATGACCACACCCGATACCGCCGGAGATTGGCGGCCCGAGACGCAGGCTGTGGCTGACCGGATCCGCACGCGGGTCCTCGACCACGTGCTCCGGAGCAACGGCGGCTATATGAGTCAGGCGCTCTCGTCCGCTGAGATCTTCGCGATGCTCTATACGAGGACGCTGCGCCTCGGACCGAGCACGGCGCCGATGATCCCCCGCCCGTTTGCCGGCGTCCCCGGACCGGACAACCCCGGATTCTTCAACGGAGGCGACTACAACGGGCCGAAGGCCGCCGACCTCGATCGGTTCATCTTCTCCCCGGCTCACTACGCCCTTGTGCTCTACACAGCGCTGATCGAGACCGGGCGTCTGGCCGAGGAAGGCCTCGACCAGTTCAACCAGGACGGCACCACCGTCGAAATGATCGGCGCCGAGCATTCGCCAGGTGTCGAGACCACGACCGGTTCGCTTGCTCAGGCACTGTCGCAGGCCGCGGGGATCGCCCTCGCTCGCAAGCGTCGCGGCGATACCGGTGACGTGTGGGTGATGATGTCCGACGGTGAGTTTCAGGAGGGGCAGATTTGGGAAGCCATCAGCGAGGCAGCGAAGTACGAACTCGACAACCTCAAGGTCATCGCGGACGTGAACGGACAGCAATGCGACGGATGCATCGACCCGAGCATCTACGTTGACCCGCTGACCAACCGCATCAGGGCCTTCGGTGCGAGCGCCGTGGAAGTCGACGGGCACGACCTCGATGCGCTCGACGCCGCAATGTCGGCCGAGACCGGCAAGCCCCACTTCGTGATGGCGCTCACCGATCCCGCACGCGGCCTGCCGATCTTCGCGGAGCGGGCGCCGCTCCTGCACTACCTCCGCTTCACGTCCGAGGAGGAGCGCGATCGGTACCAGAAGGTCTACGAGGAGATGGTGAACTGACATGGAGATTGTGAAGCGCCCCCACGTCGAGAACTTCATCGCCTGGGCCGAGGACAAGCCAGAAGTGGTGGTCCTCACCGCCGACCTGACGAATTCAAGCGAAGTCGGCAAGTGGCGCGATACGTACCCGGACCGGTTCTTCGGCATGAGCATGGCCGAGCAGAACGTGATGGGCTTCGCCGCCGGCTTGGCTCGTGAGGGGTATGTGCCGTTCATCCACACGTTCGCGGTGTTCATCTATCGGCGGCCATACGATCAACTCGCGATGTCGATCGCGTATCCGAATCTGCCCGTCAAGTTCATTGCGTTCCTGCCGGGAATCACCACACCGGGCGGTGTCACGCACCAGGCCATCGAGGATGTGGCAATCATGCGGGCCACGCCGAACATGACCATCCTCGAGACCGGAGACGCGACCGAGGTCGAGTCCGTGCTCGATGTCGCCTATGCCGTAGACGGACCCGTCTACGTGAGGATGCTCCGCGGCGAGGTGCCGCGGCTGTTCCCGAAGGACGAGCCGATGAGGCTCGACGAAGTCAGGGTGCTCAGCGAAGGCGACGATCTCGTGGTGGTCACCGCGGGTATCACGACGGAAGAGGCGATGCGGGCAGCGAAGCCGCTCGCCGACGCTGGCATCGGGATGAAGCATCTCCACGTCTCGACACACAAGCCGTTCAACGACCCCGTGATCCTTGAGTCGATCGAGGCATCCAAGTACGGCGTTGTCACGCTCGAGAACCACACCATCATCGGCGGCCTTGGATCGGCCGTTGCCGAGAAGATGGCCGACGTCGGATCCGGGAAGCGACTCCTCCGTCTCGGGCTCCGCGACACCTATGCCCACGGGGCGTCTCGCCCGTACCTCATGAAGGAGTACGGGCTTGATGCCGCTGCACTCGTGGCGGGTGTGGAGGAACTCACCGGCACGAGCACCGGCATCACTGAGGAGGACCTCGCAGCATCGCGGGTCGAAGCTACCCACAGCCTCGCGAAGGCAGAGGGTCTCTGATGATCGAGCCGACGACGCTGACCGTGAGCGGCGACCGGATCCGGGCCGTCTACGAGTTCTCGGGTGATGTGGCCGACGCTGAGGGACGCGCCAACGCCCTCCGCGTTGAGCAGACGATCGAGTTCCCCGCCGACCTCGTCCCAGACGACGACATCCAACGCGAGATCATCGGACGCATCGAGACGCTCGAGGTGGTCGGTCCGGACACGGTTCGGGTTGAGGTCAGCTATGCCGTCGAGACGACCGGGTTCGAGCTCCCGCAGCTGCTCAACGTCTTGTTCGGCAATAGCAGCCTGCTGCCGGGTGTCAAGCTCATTGATGTGGCCCTGCCGTCCTCACTGATCGACCGCCTCGGCGGTCCGCGGTTCGGCATTGCCGGCCTGAGAGAGATGTTTGATGCCCCAAACCGACCGCTCCTTGCCACCGCTCTGAAGCCGATGGGTTCACCGCCGGAGCGATTCGCCGAGATGGCGCATGAACTCGCGCTCGGCGGCGTCGACATGATCAAGGACGACCACAGTCTCGCGAATCAACCGTTCGCCGAGTACGCGGCCCGGGTCCGGGCCTGCTCTGCGGCGGTTCGTCGCGCGAACGACCAAACGGGGCTGAACGCGGTCTACATGCCGAGCATCAACGCCCCGCAGGCGCTCCTCGAAGAGAGGATGAGGGTCGCCCTCGATGCCGGCGCCGGGGGCCTGCTGGTGCTGCCCGGCATCACCGGCTTCGATCACATGCGAGATCTCGCGAATCGGTCGGACGTTGGTGTCCCGATCATGGGACATCCGGCGCTGCTTGGAGGGTTCGTCTCGTCGCCGATCGGCGGGATCGCCCATGGCGTTCTCTACGGCAAGTGGATGCGGTACGCCGGGGCTGACCTCTCGATCTTCCCGAACTACGGCGGCCGGTTCTCGTTCAGCCCCGAGGCGTGCACGGAGATCGCGGACGCCTGCCGGGAACCCATCGACGGCGTTGCCCCGATCTTCCCGTCTCCCGGCGGCGGCATGACGCGCGACCGCATCGACGAGATCGTCGACTTCTACGGACACGACGTCGCCCTGCTGATCGGAGGAGATCTCCATCGTGGCGAGAATCTCGAACAGACCGCTGCTGCCTTTCGAGCTGCGATTCAGTAGCTATCCAGGCGCGGGGTAGCTGAGTAGGCGCCCTCCGCGAATCCTCCGGCCTCCTCGGCCTTCGTCAGTTACCCGGCTACTCGGCTCTTCAGCTGCCAACTCTTCGTCGCGTCGGTGCAGTTGTCGCCACGATTGCCCGTTCCTCAAGGAGGGCCGCGGCCAGGGTCTCGTCGATGGCGAGTTCATCGAGGATGCCTGCCGCGATGGCGCCGCGGATCGCGTCGGCCTTCTTGGCACCGGCGGCTACGCCGATCACCCTCGGTGCATTGCGTAGTTCCTCAAGCGTGAGTGCGACGGGGTGAATCCCCGATGACTCGACCCGATGGCCCGCGGCGTTGAAGTACCAACCGAAAACCTCGCCCACGGCTCCGTCGGCGATGGCTTCTTCCATTGAATCCTCGGTGATGAAGCCTTCGTTCAGGAGGAGGGAATCGGGGCCGACGACACCGACCGAAACAAGGATCACATCGGCAGCTTTGGCCCTCTTCAGGGCGCGGACGACCGGGGGAGAGGAGAGGAAGCTCCCGGCAATCTCTTCGGAGGGAGCGAATCCAGGTGATGGGACGTGCATGACCCTGGCATCGAACTTTCGGGCGAGCGTGTTGGTGACCTCCACCGCGGCGGTCGTGTCATCGGTGGTGGTATGCCCGAAGGCGTCGACAACGGTCACCTGTGTCGTCGGCAGCGGCCGTGTCTCACGGGCAGAGAGGGCAATCGTTCGGCCCCATCCAGCAGCGATCGTTACTGCACCAGAAGCCGCTATTCCTTCCAGGCGGCGTGCCATGGCGGCGGCTGCGGCGACCTCGGGGGGCTCATCGTCGAGCGCCGGTCCGACGATCGCACCGGACAGTCCGTACCGCTCGATCAGCGCCTCAGCGAGTCTGGCAGTCTCCGGGAGTGGTTGGGTGATGATGACCCGGATGATCCCGTCACGCTCCGCTTCGGTGAGGATGCGGCTGATCGTCGAGCGGGAGAGGCCGAGCCGGTCCGCGACCTCCTGCTGGGTGAGGCCACGGTCGTGGTAGAGCCAGGCGACGCGGATTGCGAGTTCTTGTCTGGTGTTGTCCTCAGCCATTGGTACGAAGTATCATCGGACGCTGGACAAATGTCCAATACAGAACATTTGTGCAATTCGCGAAGGGTGAGGTCGAAACCGTGAAGCAGCGTGGCATTCTCCATCCCGAACTCCTGGGCCTGATCGCTTCGGCCGGCCATGGGGACGTCATCGTTCTCACTGACGCCGGTCTGCGAGTCCCCAGCGGCGCCAGGCGTATCGATCTCGCCCTCACCTGCGGTGTGCCCACCGTCGTCGACGTCGTTCGGGCGATGAGCGAGGAACTCGTCATCGAGGCCGCAACGGTCGCGACCGAGTTCAACGTGTGGAATCCCGAGGTGTACGCAGCCACGATGGAGGTGCTTCCGGTCACGCCAGACGAGCGTCCCCACCAGGAGTTGATGGCCGACATGGCCGAACGGGCCACCGCCTATGTCAAGACCGGTGAGTGCTCGGCATATGCGTCGGTCGCGCTCGCGTGTGGTGTGAACTATCTCGATGAGGCCATCGACCTGTACGAGAAGCTCCACGGCCAACCACCGTCCTAGCGGCTCCCAGTACTCCACCGGCGTCTGGTGTCTGCCCACAGCCCACCACCCCCGTTCAACGCTGAGCGTCTCGGCTCGGTACGATCTCGCCGAGGAGGTCACCATGACTCGATCGGCCGAATCCCGCCCGCACTGGTCCGCAGCGATGCGCGACTTCGACTGCCTCTCGGTTCGCGACGGGAGCGCCGCTTGGCAGGGTCATACGGGTGCTTGGTACGCTCAGGTCTGGAGGAGGTCATGGTCAGAGTCGTCGGTGCGGATGTCTGGAAGAGCGGGTGGGTCGCGGTCGTCACTGTCGACGGCTGGATCGCTTCGATCGACGCATACGAGACCATGGCCGACCTCGCACTGGCCGAGGCCGACGCCGAGATCATCGCCGTCGACATCCCGATTGGCCTGCCGGTGGCCCCGCCCCGGCCTGCCGATTCGGCGGCTCGGAAGTTCATCGGTGCCCGGTCGTCGAGTGTGTTCCCGACTCCGCCCAGGGACGTACTCGAGGCGGAGACGTATCAGGACGCACTGTGCCTCTCTCGCAAGCGGTACGGGATAGGCCTGACCGCCCAGAGCTATGCGCTCCGCCGTCGGATCCTAGAGACCGACGCTGTCGCCCGGACGGATCAGCGGTTGATCGAGATCCACCCGGAGGTCACGTTCCGAGCTCTCGCAGGGCGTCCGCTGAACTCGTCGAAGAAGAGTTGGAACGGGCACAGCGAGCGACGCCGTCTTCTCTCCGGCGCCGGGCTCTCACTGCCTGATCGGCTTCCCGAACCGGTCGGAACCGTGCCGGCGGATGACGTCCTCGACGCGACTGCAGCGGTCTGGTCCGCCGGTCGCTACGCAGCAGGTGAGGCACGGTCACTCCCTGACGAGATGCCGCTTCCCGGCTTCGGCGAAGTGATTTGGTACTGAGGAGACCGATTCGGGCCGGGCGACGGTGATGCAGGTGTCGCGTTGGCGATGAACCGGGCAATGTCTCGAATCTGTCACGGGGACTCCCTACGCTGAGGCCACGAAGTCAATCATTGGAAGAGAGGCCACTCCTCGTGGAAATTGCACTCATCATCCTGGCTGTGGCCCTCGTTGTGGTCGCCGGGGTGGTCGTCTGGGTTGTGCTCCGTCGCGATGGCGTGGCGAGCGCCGAGGCCGACCAGAGGATCGAGCAACTCATCACCGCCCAGTCTCGGTCCCAGGAGAACCTCTCCGGGCAGTTGAAGATGCTGAATGAGCAACAGAACGCAACAGCCGCTGCTACGACCAAGGCGCTGCAGGAGTCGTCCGAGCGTCTGACGAAGTCGATGAACGACCGACTCGAGCAAGTCCAGGACCGGATGGGTCAGAGCCTGCAGAAGTCGTCAAAGGAGACGGCGGAGTCGGTCACGAAGTTGACGGAGCGGCTCTCGGTGATCGACCAGGCCCAGCAGAACATCACGAAGCTCTCCACCGAGGTCGTCGGATTGCAGCACATCCTCGACGACAAGCAGGCCCGCGGCGCCTTCGGCGAGGTGCAACTCGAAGCGATTGTTGAAGACGCGCTCCCGAACTCGGCCTACGAGTTCCAGAGCGTGCTGTCGAACGGCAAGCGCGCCGACTGCCTCATCAAACTCCCGAACCCTCCGGGGTCGGTCGTCGTCGATGCGAAGTTTCCGCTCACGGCCTATCGCAACATGCTCAACGCCACGGACGACGCGGGCCGCGCGGCGTATGCCAAACAACTCGGCGAGGACGTCAAGAAGCACGTGCGCGACATCTCGCAGCGCTACATCATCCCGGGCGAGACCGCGGACTCGGCGCTGATGTTCCTGCCCTCCGAGGCGGTCTACGCCGAACTGCATGCCCACCATCCGGCGATCATCGAGGCGAGCTACAAGGCGAGGGTCTACATCGTGTCGCCGACGACGATGATGGCGACGCTCACCACCGTTCGGGCCGTCCTCCGAGATGTCGAGATGCGCAAGCAGGCAGGCGTCATCCAGACCGAGGTCGGCACGATGCTGACCGATGTTGGCCGCCTCTCCGACCGGGTCGCGAACTTGCGACGGCACTTCGATCAGGCCAATCGCGACATCGACCAGATCGAGACGTCCGCCGGCAAGGTGCAATCACGAGGGACGAGAATCCACGAACTCGACCTGGGTGAAGCGGACGAGGCGGTTCTGCCAATTTCCGACGAACCCCCAGCCCTAGCGCCCGACCCCACCCTCCTCGACTAGTTTGCGAACCCAGGGTTCTCCACCTCGTATGTGGCGCCCCGGGTCCACAGAATGACCGTCAGCACCGAGGCCGCTTGCACCATGCCCCTTCAAATCGTCGAATCCTCGAATCGGATCCCGCGGCACGAACACCGAGTCCGCACGTTCAGCCGCGACTACGACCTCATCACCCGACTCGGCGACCGCTACGCGGTCGAATCGGATGAAACGACTGGCCTGGTACGACACGTGGCTGCCCGATTCGGTGTGGCGGAACCCGGGTTGAGGTTCAATCGGCGCCGCCGGCCGGACACCGGCCAGTGCTGGGCACCGCGCCGAATCGCGAGCGACCTGTACGGCGAGGAGCGCATCGTGGCGTGGGAGGACCACTATCGACGTCCCTACCCGCCCGAAGGCGAGATCAGGCTCGGGTCGACCACCACGCTGCGGACCCTCGGTCACGAACTCGGCCACCACCTCGTTCATCTGCTCGATCCGCTGCATACACCCGCCCACGGCAAGATCTGGGTCAGCCGGTTCGACGATGCCATGGAGGCAATCGCCGACCAGATCCGTGCGACGACGACTGGTTGAGCGCTAGCCCCGGGCGGCAACCGGGTGAGGGGAGTCGGCCGCTCTGTACGCATCCAACGGTCGGGATTGCGACCCTTGTCGGGATGTCGACAACTCGCCACCGTTGACCACAGTATGACTCTCCAGGCAAAGACCCATCCTGACATTCGGCGAGCACTCGTGTGGGGAGCGCTGCTCGCCAGCCTGTGGGTACTCGTCGCTCTGATCCGGCCGGCCTCCACGTTCCACCTGGCGCCATTGCTCGTCGCCGGCGCACCGCCCGTGCTCTTTGGTCTGGACAACCCGGATCGGCCGGATCGCGGTTCGGTGCTGCGAATCGGCGCCGCCGCTTTCGCCATGGCCCTCGCCGCCTCAGGCGTCGTTGCCGCGATCGGAGCCATGCAGGGTCCGGCGCTCGAAGCGTTCCCATCCCCGCTTGTCGAAGCCGTGGTCTTCAGCGTGATCGGGTCGGTGGCCGGTGTCGGCTCCGCCGTGATACGCACGCACTGATCAACGGCACCTCACCGTCCGGCAGCCACGGCAAGTCGATCCGCGTCGACGACGGTGATGGTCCGGTAGCCCGTCTCGACCGCTCCGGCGCGACGGAGTTCCGAAAGCGACTGGTTGACGGACTGCCGGCTCGCACCGAGGAGTCCAGCGAGGCTCGCCTGCGAGAGCCGAACGGTTCCGTGCCGATCCGCCTCATCGAGCACCATCTCGGCGACCTGCTCCTTCACGCTTCCCCGCATGAGGCGGAGCACCCGCCGTTGCGTTGCCTCGAGTTGGTTCAGGCCGGCGACAAGCCATCGGATCGCGATCCTCGGGTGGTCGAGGAGGACGGGGAGGAGTCTCGCCCGATCGAGTCGGAAGGTCTCAACGTGTGACACCGCACGAGCACTCGATATGTACGGCTGACCTCGCAGAAGTGCAATATCTCCGATGACTGCGCCGGGTCCAATTCGGCCGACGATCAGGCGCCCTCCCGTGCGGTTGCGGAACAGCTCAACATCTCCGTGTCGGATCACATACGCCGCTTCCGACTCGGTGCCTTCCTTGAAGAGGTGGGTTCCGGGATACTTCTCAACGTACGATCCCGCGTCGGAGAGCGCAGCGAGGTCAGCGGGTGTCAGCGGCAGGTAGTCGGTGCGCCCAAAGGATCGGGCGAGCCAGGCGAGGTGTTGCTCTTCTGCAGTATCCATGCTCAGGCAACGCCGAACGAACGGCTCGTATTCTCCGGGTCACGCCATCGTACGACTCGCCGGATCTTGCGGTTGCGTTCGGACCCACTCGCGGATCGCGGCCTGTGCGGCAACGTCGTCTTCGTTGTACTCGAGGAGGCGGGCACGCTGTACGTCGTTGCCCGCCAGCGCGTCGACGTACCAGAGTTCGGACTGCGCCCCTCCCGGATCATCGTCGCGCCAGTCGAAGCCGCACAGCGGCGCGATGACCTTGAGCGAGTAGCCGTTCGGTGAGACGAACCGCTGCTTGATCCACGACCAGAGGTCGCAGGCGTAGCGATCGAACCAGTCGTCGACGGACGGGGCAGATTGCATCGAAAGCCCATGTCGCTCGGATGCCTCCTTGAGGATCGTTCGCTCGTACCCGGTCCAGTGGTACACAACGACATCGCCTTGTTCGGCAAGCTCATCGAAGTATCGGAAGAGGTCTTCGACGACTTGGCGCTCACCGGACGGCGTTCCCGTCCAATTCGAGATGGGTCGGAACGCGGCGCCGTCCGGTTCATGGACGAGGAGTCCGGCCAGATAGAGGGTTCCGAGGTACGTCTCCACGTCGAAGTCGATCTCGTTGATCGCAGACGGCAGGGCAAGATCGACACCGATTCGGCGCAGCAGTGATCCCGATGCGCGGGCCCTGGCCTGGAGGATCGCCTCCTCACTCACTTCGTACCCGCCGTGGACGGAGCCCGGTTGGAGTCTCGCCATGTGGGTGGTCGTTGCGACCCCGGAGTCGAGCAGACGTTTCGTGTCGTGTGCGCCGATCGCCGGGAGGAGCGAGACGTGATCGATGGCTTCGAGTTCGTCGCGGCAGAAGTCGGCCCATGGACAAGATCGGCAGGCCCCTCGCCAGACCGGGGGTATGAGTGGGCGCGTCGGCTGGATCCTGCCAGCTTCCGCGACGACGATGGCCTCGTCCAACGCTTCGAGTTGGCGACCGAGAAATGATGGATCACCCGCTCCGAGGTCGACCCACACCGCGAGCAGGGAGCTCTCCGCTCCGATGATTGCTCCGAGGTGCCGAGGATTCGCAAAGCCGTGGTGGTCGAGGAGGCGCCAGTAGTGGGCCACCTGGAACAGATCGTTGACGCGGCCGCTGCGGAAGGGCACCGGAGTGCCGTTCGTATCGTCGAGGTGATCGATCGATGTCGCCCGGGCGGGGATCCCTGACCGTCCGATCGCCTTGTGGTGCTTCACGTCGATGGGGGCGTAGCCATCATGGAGTTTGATGAGGAGATCGGGTGCCCCGACGGACTGAAGGCTCTCTTCCGCAAGCCGACCTCCGACAATGATCGGAACGCCCGAACGGAGCGCCTCAACGGTGATGGCTTCTCGTTCGGCGGCCCTGACTCCTGAACCGATCGTGGCCGGGAGGTCGGGGTCGATCAGCTCTCCGGGCCGTGAGATGACTGCTGGATCCGTTCCTTCGAGGACGTGTGCGACGACGGTCTTCTCCCACGCCCGCCCGTCAGCGACTCGCCGCTCAATCACAGGATCATCGATCCGTTCGGTGGCGTTGAAGCGATCATGATGGATGCGGGTTGGGCATCGCCCAAGTTCTCCACCGCCGATCATGATCAGATTGTCGTGGGGGCTGGCTGTACTCATTGGTGCCATTCTCGCATCCGGGAGTGACAGGAATCGAACTGGACCCGCACGGGGGGGACGGCACCGGGGCAGTCGAACCGGACAGAACGTTCTGGCAGGGGCGAGGCTCCGTAGGCCGCTATCGGCGCCAGCTCTCCCGGTTGAAGAGGATGAGGATGGGGAGGATCTCGAGGCGACCGACGATCATCAAGCCGGCGAGCAGCCACTTGCCGAGCATCGGGACTTCCAGGTAGTTCCCGGTCGGACCGACCGATCCGAGCCCGGGGCCAACGTTGCCGAGCGACGAGGCAACGGCCGACACGGTGGAGACAATGTCCATGTCCGGCCCCCAGATCGAGCTGATGACCGCGAGGGCGAAGCTGCCGGTCATGAAGGCGAACATGTAGAGGAGGAAGAACGTCTGCACGGCCTCCACCAGGTCGTCCTTCAGCGGATTCTTTCCAATGCGCGCCACGAATACACCGCGCGGGTGGATGAGACGGCGAATGTCGACCCGCGACGCTTCGTAGAGCACCTCGTGGCGGTAGATCTTCACGGATCCGGCGGTTGAGCCGGCCATGCCTCCCACGAACATCAAACCAACAATCATGATCTGGAGCGCTGGCTTCCACAGGCCGAAGTCGGCGGTCCCGTACCCGGTCGTGGTGATCATCGAGGCCGAGGTGAACAGCGCATCCCGGATCGTGTCGTGGACCGAACCGCCCCACGTGCCGACGATCATCACGACCGCCGCCACCAGCGTCGCTCCGAGGTACACACGCACTTCGGTATTCTTCCAGTAGACACCCGGGTTGCGGACTGCCCGGAAGTGCAGTGCGAACGAGGTTCCGGCGAGAACCATGAATACGATCACGATCCACTGCGAGTAGTCGCTGAAGGCGTTCATTGATCCGGCGTTGGTGCTGTATCCACCGGTCGACATCGTTGTGAACCCGTGATTGATGGCCTCGAAAAGGGTCATGTCCCCGAGCCACAAGAGGATCATCTCGACAACGGTCAGCGCGACGTAGACGATCCACAGCCGTTTCGCCGTCTCCTTGAAGCGCGGTGTGAGGCGATCGGGGATTGGGCCGGGCGACTCGGCGCGGGCAAGCTGCACCGCCCCCATGCCGAGCAGGGGGAGGATGGCGATCGAGAGAACGATGATTCCCATGCCACCGACCCACTGGGTGAACGAGCGCCAGAACTGAATACCGTGCGGGAGCAGCGCGGGGTCCGGGACAACGGACGAGCCGGTTGTGGTGAAACCGCCAACCGTCTCGAACACGGCATCGGTGACGTTGGTGATCGATCCGGTGAAGAGGTACGGCAGGGCGCCAACGAGGCCCATCGCGATCCACGCCAGGGCGACCGCGGCGAAACCTTCACGGGTACTCAACTCGCCGGGACGGTCGAACCATCGCCACAGCACGAGACCGAGGACCGTTGCCACGAGGGATGCCGCAACGATCCAGAGCGCGGTGGACCACTCCTGATAGATGGCGGATACCACCGCAGAGGCAAGCATCGACACGCCGATAGCGCCGACGACGGCGCCAACAACATGAAGGAGGTGCCGCCATGACATCTGCGGCTAGCCCGAAAGGCTCTCGGCGGCGGCGATGGCCTCCGGCCGGGCAATGACGATCAGATGATCGCCTTCCTCGATGACGGTACTGCCGCGCGGCACGAACGCGGTGTCGCCGCGTTGTACGCCACCGATGATCAGCGACTCGGGTGGGTTGAGGTTGTTCAGCGTCTTGCCGATAGCCGAACTGCCCGGTCGTACCTCGAGTTCGATGGCTTCGGCATCCGAGTCCGAGAAGGTCGTGACGGAGTGGATGATGCCGCGCCGGACGAACCGGAGGATCTCGTTCGCTGCCGAGAGGCGGGAGCTGACGGTTGCGTCCAGGCCGGCGCCGCTCAGCAACCCGACGAGTTCGGTGTTGGTGAACCTGGCGATGACCTCGCCGGCTCCGAGTTCCTTCGCCACGAGGCAGGCAAGGAGGTTGTTGCCGTCCCAGCCGCTGAGTGCAAGGACCGAATCTGCCGCGTCGACGCCTTCGGCCATGAGGAGCTTCGGATCGGTCGGGTTGCCGCAGACGGCGACCACCCGGGGCAGGCGCTCTGCGATGAGATGACAGCGCTTGCGATCTTCGTCGATGAGTGTTGTCGAGATGCCGTTGTCGGCAAGCATCGCGGCGGTGATCTGAGCGAGGCGGGTGGCGCCGAGCACGATGACCTTCTCGGCCGCCTTGTCGCTGATCCCGAGCAGCTCGTATGCCTCCGCCGTCTTGTCGGCTTGGGCCATCAGGAGCACATGGTCGTGAGCTTCGAGCACGGTCGAACCTCGGGCGATCATGGTCTCACCGTGCCTGATCACCGCTACGACGAGCCAATTCCAGCCATCGACGGCCCGGCGGAGCTCGGCCAGCGTGATACCGACGAACGCCGCATTGGGAGCGACGTACGCACCCAGAAGAACGAGCTGGCCATCGGCGAACTCGACGAGATCGGAGATGGCGCCTCGTTTGACGAGCGTGAGGAGGTCGCGGGCCGCCGCCTCACCGGGGTCGATGATGAAGTCAACGCCGAGTTCCTCGACTTCGGCTTTCAGCTCCGGGTCCTCGACGCGAGCGACCGTCCGGGGAATCCCGATATTGGTGGCCGCGCTGCAGGCGAGGACGTTGATCGCGTCCGACGAGCTGACCGCAATGAGGAGGTCGGCGTCGTTGAGCCCGGCCTTGACGAGCGTGGAGCTCGACGCACCGTTGCCGTTGACGACCATGCAGTCGATCTCGGATTGCACTTCGCTCGCGCGTTGTTCGTTGGACTCGACGAGGACGATGTCCTGGCCTTCGAGTGCGAGGCGTTCCGCGAGATACGACCCGACAGCCCCGGCCCCTACGATGACAATTCTCATTGGCCAGGCAGGATAGGTGCGCAGCGAGGCCGGTACGAACTGGTGTGGTGCCGTCGGCGGCCGAGGTACCGCACC
>Ga0316193_10000433_pt1 | contig 25827 bp, 21 predicted proteins | sample MerIslsedime2_MG_FD_207735 | JGI IMG/M metagenome (GOLD analysis project Ga0316193, IMG submission 207735) | Coastal sediment microbial communities from Maine, United States - Merrow Island sediment 2 | ecosystem: Environmental > Aquatic > Marine > Coastal > Sediment | place: USA: Maine... | reverse complement strand
TGCTAACGATGACGATCTCCGGTGTTATTTACGACTTGCGGGTGAGATACCGATACACCGGCCAGGACACAGCCACCATTGCCACTGCATACAATGCGGTCTCTCTCTCGGCGTATGCCTGAAACAAGGTAATCACTGTCCATCCGACCAGGCACACGATCGTACTATAAGGATGGCCCCATGCAAGGTATGGACGATCGGTATCAGGTTCACGTTTGCGCAGGACAAGAACACCGACGATCATCGCCAGGTAGATAGGTACAAAGAAAAACACGGACAGCAACAACAGAAATTCAAACCCGCCGACTAGAATAAGACCAACAGCCAGTAGCCAGGTGACCATTATCGCGAAGACCGGATTGCCGCCCTTGCCGATCATTTGAGCACGCTGCGTTGCGAGGCCATCCACCGCAAGCGCCTGAAGAATTCGAGGTCCACCCATGTACGCCAGGTTCTGGTGGCTCAATAGAATCAGGATGGCAGCAATGACGATGATGTTGCCAGCTGCCGGAAAGGTGGCAAGTTCAAGCGCCCTCGCCAGGGCCAGGTCACTGCCCGCCAGCGCAGCCAGGCCTGCGCTTTTCACCAATGCGACGTTAATCAACATATACAATGCGATCACGATAACCATGCCCTTGATGCAGGAGCGCGCCGCCGCTCCGGCGCCGCCCTTAATTTCGCCGCTAAAGTACGACGCATAGAGCCATCCGTCGTACGTGAAAATGATCGTCGCGATGACCAGGCTCCAGTCACTGAGTGCATTATTGGTTGGCATTAAATCCGTCGTAGTCCTTAGCGGCGTTTCGACAAAAAACAGCACCAGCGACAGTCCGACAATGACGAACCCGATTAGCGACGTCGCATATTCCTGGATCAGGGCGCCGAGGCTGATACCGCGCAGCTGTATGGTGGCGAAGACCGTTGTCACGACGATAGCGAGTGGCGTACTCCAGAACGCCGATTCAGGAATGAGAATCGCGACGAACTCCATGACAACTACGGCCTTCAATGCGAGGTCCGCAGCAAAACTCAGCCAGTCAGCCCAGCCAATGACGAATCCGGGGTAGGGCCCGTATGCCCGACGAATGAGCGAGTAGGCGCCGCCGGACCGCGGCGTCATGCCAAGCAACTCGGCGGTTACAGCGGTGCTCAGCAAAACGAACAGACCGCCAAGCAACCAAAGTCCAAGATACAGGGTCGGCTCGGACACGACCCCGGCGATTTCACCGGGCCCGCGCAGGATCCCTAGACCAATGACGCCGCCAACGACAACTGCGAGTACGAATTTTCCCGGTAGTGCCCGAACCCGCTTCTCATCTGTCGCGTTCATTGACTAAAGGTCCGCATTCGTAGCCGATTTATTGCCCGGTTTGTGGCCGCTGGATCAATGCTAACGATGACGTTCTCCGGTGTGTGTTGGTCGCGACGACGTTACAGGCCCAGCACCAGGCAATCGGACGGCCGGATCGACTTATTACTACGGGATTCTCAGAGCCGGGCAATCAGATGTAGTAGCTTTGAGCTTGGAATTACCTGGTTACATTGATCAACTGTGGTTGTTTCCACTCACCATTTATGGCGCTTTCGCGTGGCCAATACAAGCGCATAATTAGCTGAAAACTTGAATCAGGACTTGGTAACCAGTTCGCTTCAGTATCTTTCCCGGGATTTTCATGCTGAACATAGAGGCGAATCCCGCCATTTTCATCACGAATAAAACTATCTTCCATTGTTGAGTTAAGTAGATAGCGATCCAACTCGTTAGCAGATAAGAACATCCCGGGATTTTCGTACAGGGTTAAGGACCAGAAAGAATTTACAGGCGGCAATTGCCCTTTCTCGAAATAGAGCTCGTAGTCATTGTTTCCGTCTAATGGCTGGCCTTTGTCATCGACATAATAGGAAAAATAATACGCTTCAGCTTCTGAGTTTCCCCAAATGCCCAGCACAGCGGCTGTCATTCGATAAGCGTAATTGTTTTGCAGAATTTCGCGTGTACCAAATATGTCACCCGAGCCAATTTCACCGCGACCAGCGGCTTCTTTAATCTCCATAAATTCACTCCAGGCCGCTTCAACGCCTGCGGAAATCGCTTCGAGTTGAACGGGCGTCAACTCGGCAGGATCAAAGACCTTGCCGGCTTCCAAACCGATTTTCGCCATTCGCGCTCGTAGTTCTATTTCAGTTTCGTGCGCTGGCGCGAACTGTAATAAAAAATTGACTTGTTCAAATACGACCAAAGATTCTCTCATTTCTTCAATCGTTGAAGGTGCTATGAAATTTACTTCGGTTGCTGCTTTTGGTGCCTTTTCGCCAGTAAATTCTGACAGTGTTTGTACTTCGTACTGTTTCTGAATAGCTATAACGTTGTCCAGATCGTTCAAATCAAATAATTGCGTGCGATAAACCGCTAGCGCAAAGTCTGTTTCAAAGCGAACAACTTTGTCGATGCCTTTGGGTACTTCACCGGACCAGCGCTCAGTAGTAGCTAAAATCGTGTCCCCGCCGTTGCCTGTCGCACGGCTACCTGCGTAGGCCACATTATGGGTGTACATATCAATGAACTGGATACTGTAATAACGGTCCTCTGAAATTTCGGGTAGTGTCAAGACGACGGGCTCAGTACGCAGATCCAAGCCTAGCCACCCATAAGGCGTGTCTGAGTTTGGGCCCTGAACTGTTCTGTCTTGCGCTGTTGAGACCCGCGTTATATTTCGCAGGGTATTAAACGGTGCCTTGAACTCGTCATGCTTTGTGTCGACAAAATATGTATATGTCACTCGATAGTGATCCACCATGGGGTAAGCATAAATATATGCTTCTTTTGCGATTGCTGTGATTTCCTGGGGCGTTAGGTTCTTATCAATAGCGGCTTGAACATTGGTCATCAAGCTCGTCAACATCATTGAAGAAATAATAACAAAGCACTTTACTTTTGATGTCAGCATTTTGCGTTCCTATGCAAGTCAAAAAGACAGCAGAAAGGTTGGGGCCGCATAGACTCAACTATGCACAAATCCTACTTATTACATCGATGTTGGGTCTACTGTGGCTTGTACGAACGTAATTGGCCGTAGATACCGAGCAAGACACAAAAGTGCGCTCGGTAGTAACACCAGGAAACGGCCTGAGCCTACGGACACTACGTATTCCGGATCGCGACTGGAAAACGTAACGTCCGTATGCGGTTCACCACGAGGAGTCGGCCATGTCCAGGTCTGCAACGCAATATCCCACCCCGTTCCGGTCCCTGGTAACGCTGATCCTTGCCTCGTTTGCATGCGTTTCCGGTGCTCAGGACAGTCAGACTGTCCCGGTGACAGTCGAGAACTTCGTTCGTGCCGAAACCGCCATGCAATTTGATCGGACCCTGGAATTTTCCGATGGTGTAAACCGATGGTTTCACCTGCGGCAGCCTGCACCGCTTGACAGTCAGACCGTCATCCGCATGAACAGGGACACGCTGTATAGCGCCGCGATCGTCGATATCAGCAAAGGTGCCACCCTCACAATTCCCGAGACCGGTGACCGTTACGTCTCAGTCATGGTGATCAACGAAGACCACTACATTAACCGCGTCTATCATGACCCCGGTACTCACGAGCTAACCATGGACGAGTTCGATACGCCCTACGTCATGCTCGGCGTTCGCACGCTGGTCGATGCATCGAATCCGGAAGACATAGAAGAGGCCAACGCCCTACAGGATAAATTCAAGGTCCAGGCGCAATCCGCAAAACACTACACGCATCCCGGATATGACGAGGCATCCTACAAGACGATCTACGATGCCGCTCTCGTGATGGGACGCAGCGTCCCGGACGCCCGGCGCACGTTCGGCAAGAAAGAAGACCTGGAGGCGGTGCGACATTTTCTCGGTACAGCCTGGGGTTGGGGCGGTCTGCCGGACTACGAAGCCCAGTATCTGAACGTCGAACCCAACCTGCCCGTCGGCGCATACAGGCTCACAGTCAAAGATGTGCCGGTCGATGCGTTCTGGTCGATCAGTGTCTATAACCGCGACGGATACTTCGAGAAGAACGAGTACAACAGTTACAGCGTCAACAACATAATCGGCACGCCGAATCCGGACGGCTCCTTCACCGTACACTTCGGCGGTGATCCCGAGCGTAATAACTTCCTGCCGATAATCGAGGGCTGGAATTACACTGTTCGAATGTATCGCCCGCGCGCTGAAATTCTTGACGGCTCCTGGATCTTCCCGGGCGTCGAGACCGTTAAATGATTCGTATGCTGGTTTGAAATGCAATGAATATACGACTAACTAGTTGACGTTAATTCTCGCTCGCACGCCAACAGTTTCGCAGTCAATTAGAGTGTCCCAATACTACAACCCAAAACGGGTACGAGGTCTCGTGATCTGCGCGGTCGAAATGGCATTGGGGGAGCCATAAGTAGAGCAGGTGATCCCCAAGTTGATGAGCCTATGCTCCAGCTTAGAAACGATACGTGAATCCGAGCGCGAATACTTCGCTCTGGGTGTCCTCGAGTTCGTACAGCGTATAGTCGCCGAGCAGCGAAATGTTTTCGGTAAGGGCATAGTTCACTCCGCCACCGAAGTAAGGATTGGTGTCTTCGGGCCGCGCCTGTGAAACGTTATTGATCTCCGCGTCGCCATCCCAGAAGAACGCGCCAGCTCGGCCAAACAGGGAAAACTTATCCCATATCGGAATAGAGCCCGTTGCGCCCAGCGTGAATCCGTCGGCTTGCAGGCTAACATCGAGTGGCGTGCCACCATTGTCGAATATCTGCTCGAACGTGCCAAAATTGTTATATCCGCCTTCAAGCGAGAAGTACTGGTTGAATTGCCATCCCGCGACGACCCGCACATAATTACTGCTGGCATCGATATCAAAGCCATCGAAGTCGTCACTTAGTGAAGCAGAACCGACACTGCTGCCAACGTAGAAACCACTGTCAGCGATTGCGGTCAACGGGCCCAGGGCCAGTATTGTTGTTGCGACTATGGCCGTTTTGCTCAGGTTATACATGCGGATGTCCTTCTGTTTTGAGTCTGAAAATTTGTTGGTTAGTTGACCGGCAACCTAAACTACGACCGTTACAATCCTTGAAGTTTCAATGAATATTGCTAAAGCTACGTTCAAAACACAAATTATTCTAAAAATCAAATAGATACAGTATTCTCAGTTAAGACGCCAAACTGCATGAGGTTGATATGCTGAGCCGGAATCCGATCGCTTCAACGCCAGCACCTGTCTATACTCGTCGCTGGGGATTTTTCGACGAGCGGTAAATGGCGACATGGGCCTGATCACAGAGTTAAGGCGTCGCAATGTCTTCCGCGTCGCAATCGCATATGCCGTTATCGCCTGGGTGCTGGCCCAGGTCGCCGACGTCGCATTTGATAACTTCGGTGCGCCGGATTGGGTTTCCAAATCGGTCCTGTTCATTCTTCTTCTGGGTTTTCCACTAGCCGTCTTTTTCGCCTGGGCGTTTGAGATCACACCTGAAGGCGTGAAGAAAGAAAAAGACGTTGACCGATCGGCATCGATTACGAACCAGACAGGTCGCAAGCTCAACTTTCTGATCATTGGTGTATTGGTTATCGCAGTCGGATTCTTGCTTGTCGAACGATTTGTATTGCAGGAAGTTCAGCCGGTATCAGAAGGTGCGGCTACCGTGGCAGATTCGGCGGAAGTCGTAGCGACAGACAAGTCTGTGGCGGTATTGCCGTTCGTCGCAATGAGTAGTGGTCCAGACGACGAATATTTTGCTGATGGCCTTACCGAAGAAATCCTGAACTCACTGGCGCAGTTGCCTGAACTACTCGTTACGGCTCGCACCTCAGCATTTTCCTTCAAGGGTCAGGACATACCGATTCCCGAGGTTGCTTTGAAGCTCGGCGTCGCGCACGTAGTGGAAGGTTCGGTTCGACGATCGGGTGAACGACTTCGCATCACGGCGCAGTTGATCAGGGCCAACGACGGATTCCATCTCTGGTCGGAGACCTACGACCGGTCGAATGAAGATAGTTTCGGCATACAAGGTGAAATCGCCGAAAAAATTGCCGCTGCGCTGAATGTCGTACTCGATGATGAGGAACTGGCGAGAATGAAGTCCAGTGGCCTGCGAAATCCTGAAGCATTTGTTGCGTATCAGAAGGGCAGTGAGTTAGCTGCAACGTCGCATGAACTTGGAGTCAATGAGCAAATCGACATGTTGCGGCAAGCTAATCTGTACTTCGATCGAACGATCGAAATTCAGCCGGACTATTCGCCAGCGCATTTTAACCACGGCGACTACTATGTTCATTTTGCGGAATACGGGCTGCAGATAGGACGCTCGACTACCGAAGTCGAAGAGGCGATTGAGCTAGCAACGACGGATTTCCAAAATGCGGCACGAACGGCGAAGTCCGAAGGCGAGCGGCTAACCGCTACGCTCGAGCAGGCACTCATTTCCGGGCAATGGAAGCGGCTGCCGGACCTTCTGTCTGCCGCATACCAGTTGCCTGAGTGTATTATTCCTTCCTGGTGGGGAGGCTTGTCGACCATTCTTGGCTCGACGAAAGAATCGCTGGCAATGTGGCAGCGTGCGCTGGTGTGCGACCCGCTCAGTTTTTACAGTTGGGCCAACATCGTTGAAACGCAAAATATGCTCGGTGACTTCGACGCCGCGATCGACACCGCGAACAAAGGGCTTGCGATCGTGGTTCACAATCAAACCGTGACTCAGTTAATAAATGCCCATATGGCGAAGGGTCAGTTTGATCAGGCATCGACGATCGCTCAACGCTACCAGGATGTCGAAGAAAGCCGCATCTTAAGTAATTTCATGATTGCCGCGGCGCAGGGTCAAGTGGTCGAAGCGCAGACGTTACGTGACAATTTCGTGCAAAAATTCAGTGATACAAGTATTCCCGCCATCACGGCGATGTACACGGTTATGGGTGATCGTGACAAAGCCAACGAGCTGGCCGCACAACTTGATGCTGCGCCGCTTGGATTTCTTACGCTGTTAGTTACACAGAGTTTTTGTCTCTGTGGCGCCGCATTTGATCTCGAATATACGCCCAGTTTCGCGCGACTGATTGATGAGGGTAATTTTGCGTGGCCGCCACCATCGATCATCAAGTGGCCGCTGAAGGACTGGTAGCAATTCGCTTTGAATGTGGTTGCATCACGGTTGCCTGCAAAAGTGGCCGGCGCCGAGGCAAATCATCGCGACGGTCGTGACCAGCCTGGTTGCGAAACCTGCGAAATACAGTTCAATTGCCCTGTCCATTACAGCTCTCCCTTGCTTTGGTACAGCAGTACCGATGGCCAAAGTCGACTGGACCAAGCGAATAAGACCTGTGGATTCGGTGGTGATTCTCTGATAGCAGAATTTCTGCGTGTAAATTCCGTGCAAACAAGCCGAGAAAAATACACAACCAGAACGACAGATTCAGAACATTAAAGTAAGTGGCATGGGCCAAAACCTGACTTCTTAGCGATGCTATGCCGCGGCCTGGTCTTAGTGTGCCCGCTTCGATTGTGATCGACGGTATTGGGCGGGAGTTTTCCCGGCACACTTCTTGAAAGCTGCATAGAACGCCGAATTGGAATTGAATCCGACCGTGAACGCGACGTTCAATACGGCGCCGTTTTGGCCGCTAAGCTCGGATAGCAAGACCTTGGCATGTTCGATCCGGTACTGATTCAGATAATCAAAGAAGCTCATACCGAATATGGCCTGGAAATAGACGCTCATAATTACAGCTTCAATAAAGTCCAGTTTGTACATGTTATCAGCGGCGGTTATCGCGATGAACACACTCAACGCCATGCTGAAATAAAGCAATGATTTCAGATTGACCGACATGCGCTGAATTCTATCCTCGTCATTGCATGTCCCGCATTTCATGCCCGAACGGTAACAGCGCCAGCGGCACCAACTTCATGTGCTGTACGGCAAGTGGAAAGCCGATGATCGTTAATGCAAAAAGCAACGCCAGCAGCAGGTGCATAACGGCAAGTTCGAGCCCCGGCAGGATGATCCAGATGACATTCATAATGACTGTAATCGCGCCGCCTGGCGGTTCAGTTTCGCGCACCTCGCGGCCGAATGGCGCGAGCACGCCGATTGCAAGCCTGAAGCACATAAAGCCGAACGGAATGCCTATGATCGTGAGGCACAACAGGATGCCACCGAGGACATAGCCGAGGAAGATTATGAATCCGCCGAATATGAAGAAAACGAGATTGCCGAGCAACGCCATAACGCATTATCCAGCTTTTTCTGGATAAAGGTATTGCGGGGATGATTTACAGGTTGCCGAGTTCCTCGGCTGAACGGTCCGCGATACCTCCTGTACCATTACCATCATGCGACCAAGAAAACCCTACCTCTCCAAGTCCCGCTTGATCTCGGCCTGGCAGTGCCCGAAAAAGCTTCACCTGGAAAAACACCACCCCGAACTAGCCGAAGTCTCCGCCCAAACCGAATCCCTGTTCGCCACCGGCAACCAGGTTGGTGACATCGCTCAACAGCTTTACGGCACAGGCGATTCGGTCGAGATCGCCCTCGAATTCAAAACGATGCTGGCCGAGACTAAACGACTCATCGACGAAGGCGCCGACTTCCCGATCTTCGAGGCCACGTTCCGGCATGAGGGCGTCCTCATTCGTGCGGATGTACTCATTCCCGAAGGCGATGGCTGGCACCTTATTGAAGTGAAAGCCTCCACCTCGGTTAAGGATTACCACGTGCTCGATTGTGCGATTCAGGATTGGGTGTTGCGTAATTCCGGTATCAAGGTGCTGTCGATATCACTGGCGCACATCAATAACCAGTTCGTGTATGCGGGTGACGGGAACTACGATGGCCTGTTGATCGAGAACGACTTGACCGAAGAAGTGCGCACCATGGAATACACCGTATTGGAACTCGTCGCGAATGCGCGTGATGCGGTGACCGGCCCGATGCCGTTGATCAATGTAGGAGCGCAATGCACCAAGCCCTACGATTGCCAGTTCCAGTCGCATTGCTGGCCGAGCGATACGGAGTATCCGATCATGGGGCTCGGTGGCAGTCGGGCGAAACTCGGCAATTACGTGGCACTCGGCATGCATGACATTCGTGACGTACCTGCCGAGGATATTACCGCGGATACGCAGCTTCGGATTCATCGCGTGACGGTGTCCGGTGAGCCCGAGGTAATTCCTGGTGCCGGGGAGATCCTGGACGCATTGGAATACCCACGCTACTACCTGGACTTCGAAACGATAGCGCCCGCCGTGCCGTTTTGGGCAGGGACGAGGCCCTATGCTGCTGTTCCCGTGCAGTGGTCGTGCCACATTGAGGAAGAAGGTGGTGCACTACGTCATGAGGAATTTCTGGACTTGTCCGGAGAGCCGCCGATGCGGGCGCTGGCTGAGAAGATGATTGCGAGTCTTGGGCAGTCCGGACCGGTGTTGATGTACACGTCGTATGAGAAGGGCGTGATCCTGGGCCTGATCGAGATGTTTCCGGATCTTGAGGAGGCGTTGCTGGGGATTGTGGATCGCTTGTTCGATTTACATCCGGTGGTGAAGACACATTATTACCATCCGAAGATGATGGGGTCGTGGTCGATCAAGGCGGTGTTGCCGGCGATGGTACCGGGCATGAGTTATGCCGGGCTTGAGGGGATCAAAGAGGGTACCGGGGCGAGTGATGGGTTTCTTGAGGCGATTGAGATGTCGCCGGTGGGGCCTGAAAAAGCAAGGCGGGCAGAGATTGAAGAGCAACTGTTGCGGTATTGCCGGTTTGATACTGAGGCGATGGTGGAGATAGTGCGGTTCCTGGCCGAATAAGATGCTGCGAACTTTGGGGAATTTCGCGTGGCCGCCGCCTTCGCCCATCAAGTGGCCGCTGAAGGACTGGCAGCAATGATATGCTTGAGAGCAATAGATGAAAGAATTTACAGGGGTCACTGTGCAAGCCGGTTCATGTCAACGACTGACGCAAGCCTTAGTGAAGGCGTCGCGTAGCTCTGCTAATCGCAGTTGGTAAGCGGAGAGACTGATGGTCGACGTCTTCATTTCCTATCCGCGCTCAGCGCGCGCCAAAGCAGAAGCGATTAAGCTCAAGCTCGATGCACTCGGCCTCGACTGCTTCTTCGATATGGAAAAAATCGACGGCGGGGCTAATTTCCCCGACATCATCGACCGGGCTTTGCGCGGCTCGAAAGCCGTGCTGTGCTGCTGGTCGCCGGTCTATTTTGAGCGGCCATGGTGCATGATCGAGTGCCGCGACGCATTCGAGCGCGAAATCCTGATTCCTGTGGCAGTGGAGCGGTTCGAACGCTTCGCGCCGCCGGCGGATTTGCGCCAGGTTAATTGGTTCGATCTGGCCGATTGGCGCGGTGAGGACGCCCATGAAGCCTGGAGCCGGACGCTTCAGAGCCTTGGCAAACTTGTCGGGCGCGAACTTGCCCCGCCGCTGACGAAGACCGCGCTTGGCGGACTGAGCGTCGAGGGCGAGGTGCCAACGGCACCTCAAGCCGATCAGGCGCGCGCCGATCTCCTGGCCGATTTACGCGCCACGTGGACCAGCTTTCCGGCCAAATCGGACGCGAGCGCCGTGCAGCGTTTTCTGGAGCGAGTGCGCACAGTGGCGGCTGGCTCGGGCATCGAATTCGAAATCGAGCATCATCTCGAAGAGTTACACCGCAGCACTAAGCAGCGAACGCAGGAAGCCGCACGCGCCGAAGCCGCACGCCACGCGCGCGAGGCCGCGGAGGCCGAAGCCTGGCGCAAGGCTGAGGAAGCGCGGGCCCGGGCCGGAGCGGTTTGGCGCGACGCCATCCCCGGTCTGCCTGAAAGTGCTTGTCCGGAAATGGTCACAATCCCGCCTGGCAAATTCCTGATGGGTTCACCGCATTCGGAGGAGCGCCCCCAAGGGTATGACGGCCGCGAGGAGCCACAGCACGAAGTGCGGATCGATTATCGGTTCGCGCTCGGGAATTATGCGGTGACGTTCGCCGATTGGGACGCGGCGATCGCCGTCGGTGCGAGGCTGGAAAGGCCGGTCGATGAGGGTTGGGGCCGCAATCGCCGCCCGGTGATCGGTATCAATTGGCAAGACGCCAGGGCCTACGTCGCCTGGCTGAACAGCAGGCTGGGATTGGTCGGCCAAGCCGACGCCTACCGGCTGCCGAGCGAAGCGGAATGGGAATATGCTTGCCGGTCGGGGACGACGACGCCGTTCAGCTTCGGCGCGACAATCTCGACGGCGCAGGCGAATTACAACGGTGATCAAAGCGATGGTGTCGGGAACAAGGGCGAGTATCGACAAAAGACGATGCCGGTCGGTTCGTTCCCTGCCAATGCGTTCGGCCTCCATGATATGCATGGCAACGTCCGGGAATGGTGCGAGGATGTTTGGAACGCCAGTTATTCCGAGTCCGGACGACCCGATGACGGTTCAGCATGGTTGAGCGGTGGTGCGTCGCGGCGAGTTCTTCGCGGCGGTTCCTGGAAGTCCGACCCATTCGAGCTCCGTTCGGGGTTCCGCCTCAACTACAGTCCCATCGACCGGGGCAGCGATATCGGTTTCCGTTTGGCCCGGACTATCTTGCCGCCTGATCACTAACAGGCCCTGCCGCCTGCGCCTCGAACGTCGTCAAGGCAGAACTATCCACTTGCCCCGGCATAAGTTACAGTTCTGTGTCCGCATAAATGAGCACTCCGACTGACTGCTTATCAATAACAAAACGGATTCCAGACAATCCAATAATGAAAAATAACAGCTGTGCAACGGCAAAGGCGCGGTATGAATAACGGAAAGCACGCCAAGATACGCCACATCGTTTACTTGATGCTGGAGAACCGGTCGCTCGATAATGTTTTGGGCTGGTTGTACGAGAACGATTCCCCGGCCCACGTGCACCCACCAGGTTCTTGCGACCACTTCGACGGATTGCACAAGGACCTCTACACGCTCGACGCCAACGGAAGAAAGCGCTACGTCATCCGTGGAACCCGTGGTCGCAACGCCGTGCCTCGCTTCGATCCCCATGAGAAGTACGAACACGTCAACAATCAGCTCTTCGAAACCATGTGCACCCCACCGGGTGAGACCGAGCCAACGATGCACGGGTTCTACAAGGACTACGCAAAGTGGTACCGAAAAAACAATGAGATAATGATGAGCCACACGCCGGAAGAACTTCCGGTGCTGAATACCCTTGCGCGCAGTTTCGCCGTCTCCGACCGTTACTTCTCTTCCGTTCCTACGCAGACGAACTGCAACCGCGCCTTCGCCGCTGCCGGCAATTCGCTTGGCAAGACCGACAGCAAGACTGAGGACAGAACTGATGGTGATGTGCTGCGAGCCTGGGTTAACAATCGCAATTCAAACTGGGTCGCCGAGCCTGGCAGCACGCAGTTCTGTGAACGTACGATCTGGAACGTACTGGATGAGCAGGACCAGAATCTTCCGAGTGACTGGATGATCTTTAATAGCAAGGGGAGTTGGTTGGAAGATCTTTTCCACGCCGAAGGTTATTGCTACACGCGGCGGATCATGGAACAGCTGCAGGACCCAGACTTCGACAAGCACTTTGCCGAAGTCGGCTCGGCAAGCGTGGCGGCGGACAATACGCTGTTCGGCATGATCGCCAGCAATACCCTGCCAAGATTCAGCTTTGTCGAACCGTCATGGACCTTACCGCTGGGCCCTGGCCTCGGTCCCAACGGTACCGACTATCACCCGCCAGGGGATATTCGCAAGGGCGAGCGATTCTTAAAAGAGTTGTACACCGCGCTCTCAGGCAATCCAGATATCTGGGACTCACTATTGTTCATCATCAATTTCGATGAACATGGCGGTACTTATGATCACGTCAAGCCACCCTGGAAAGCGGCGCCGCCATGGCAGGATAACCAGGACAATCCGAAGCCGACAAGCTGTGAAGATGACTTCCAGTTCGACCGCTTTGGCGTGCGCGTGCCGCTCATTCTTGTATCGCCCTACGTCCGAAAGAGCACCGTCTTTCGTGCTGAAGGCGACACACCTTTCGACCACACGTCGGTGCTGGCAACCGTACTGCATTTGATGGGCGTCGAGAAACAACACTGGCGCCTCGGTGCCCGTGTAGACAAGGCACCCCAATTCGATGACGTACTCACAGAACATGCGCGCGAGGACGTGCCCAGCCTGACGGACCGCTCCGGCAAACGGCCCGGCGACGAGCCGAGCATGAGTGAGCGCCTGTATGCTGTGCTCGAGGCCGATTATCCTGACCACCGCACCGACATGCGCCCGGTGCACGCGGTGGGCATCGGTGCGACCGGATACTTCGTCGCCTCCAAGGCCGCCCCGAGCTACACATTCGCGGAGCAATTCCAGGGCGAGCACATCCCGGTTACGCTGCGCTACTCCAACGGTTCGGGTTCGCCTGTTGAACATGACAGTGCGCTCGATGTTCGCGGCATGGCGGTCAAGTTTCATCTGAAAGACGGCGGCGAGTCCGATCTCATCGCCATAACGCTACCGATCTTCTTCGCCCAGACCCCGGAGGCTTTCTTGCAGTTTGCGGCGGCTGGCGTACCCGTGCCCGACAAGCCCGAAGGATGGTTTCACCGGCTGCTCGACAGGCTGCAATTACGCAACCCCGCGCGCAAACCTGATCTTCCCGAGGACGGCACGGTGGGTGTCCTCAAATACGCAAACACACACATGGCCGCACGCCCCGGCACTGTGGCCGCGACGATGTTGGTCACCCCCGTCAGCTACGGGCGGGCCGCCTACCACGCGCTTCACACATTCAAGCTGATCGCCGCCGATGGCGCGGTGACCTATTGTCGCTTCCACTGGGACCCGGTGGCCGGCGTGCAACCCATTGAAGAGGGGGTGACGGATCCCTACCGTCCAGAAAGCGGACCCAATACATTCCTCCATCAGGAGCTTCGGAATCGCATCGAGGCCGGCCCCGTCCGGTTCGTTCTCCGGATGACCGTCGCCGGACAGGGCGACGATTTTAACGACCCAACCAAGGTCTGGGACACGACGCGCCTCAGGGTGGTACTCGGCGAATTGTGGATCACCGATATTGCGGCGGACGAGGGTGCTGCGTGCGAGTCCCTCAGTTTCAACCCGACGCGGCTGGCGCCCGGTATTGAGTGCTCTGACGATCCGGTACTCGCGGCGCGCAGGGATGCCTATCAATATTCTTGTCGAATTCGGGGCGGCACTGGCTGTCCGGTGGGAGGGGATCGCAAATGAAGTATTTTGCAAAGATCTATGCTTTTTTGCGGCGCATGGTCGAGCGCGTGCTCGTGGCGTTCTGGCGACGCGTGGCACCGGTGAAAACACCACAACCGAAGTATTTAACGGCATTGCCGGATAATCTGCAGATGCACATGAACCTGGTAATGCCGCTCGCCGACCAGACTGCTGTCGGCCGCGCTCAGGCGATCCAGGCTGTCGCCGCCAACATCGATGAGCTATTCACGGGTCTCAGCAATGTTGGCACGGTGCACTTCGCCCGCTTCGACCTTATTGGCGGCAATCTTTGCATGTTCTCGGTGTTCGACGGCGATTTCCGTGCCTACATCCGCGACTTCATTAGCGTTTTCGGCTCTGTCTTCGACGCGCTACTGGGCCTCGTCGAAGATCCCCCTCCGTCGCCGTGCACGAAGCACCCGGCGGCGTTCATAGACTGGATCCATCGACACGATTCGTTCCAGATCCCGCGCGATCTTACCTCCTTGTTTCCGGACGAGAAGAACATCAAGAACCTGTCCCGCGACCTGGTGCTTTTGCTTGACGAGAATCCTCACATTCAGATCGGCCGCTTCAGCGGTTATCCGGGCCTTTCGGTTGCACAGATCCGCCACAGAACCGGAATGGGGTGGTGAGTATGAGCAGCAAAATAGACTTCGCCGACATTCAGGGCAACATCTTGCGCGGTTACGGCAAAGACTTCGTACGCCACCTGGTCCTCGCCGTGGACGATCCGGTCGCGGCGCGTCGCTGGCTGTCTGATGCGATCAGCGGCGACGAAAGCCTCGTACCCCAGATCACCACCGCTGAACCGTGGGCCGAGGATCGCCGCAGCACATGCGTCAATATCGGCATCACGTATACGGGCCTCGCCGCACTGGGTGTGCCGCCGGCCTCATTGAGCAGTTTCCCGATCGAGTTCGTCAAAGGCATGGCGGAGCGCAGCAAGCTGATTGGCGACACCGGCCCCAGCGATCCGTCGAAGTGGTCGGCGGAGTGGCGGCACGCTGAACGTGTACACCTGATGATCTCGGTGCACGCGGACGATTCGGCTGACCGCAGCGACATTGCCGAGCGCATACTCGGCGCCCGAGGCGCGTTCCGTTTGCTTGCCGCGCTCGACGGCGAAGGGTTCCCGGATGGCATCGTGCACTTCGGTTTCAAGGACAGTATTGCCCAACCGCAATTCAAAGGCGTGCACGGTCCGGATAGCCGCCGTGACGACCAGCCTCTCGTCGAGATCGGTGGGATACTGCTCGGTCATCGCACGCCGGTCGAGAATCTTTTTTGGGAGGTGCCAACTCCGAACGTGCTTGGCCTTAACGGCAGCTTTAACGCGTTCCGTGTGCTCGAACAACAGGTCGCCGAATTCGAGGATTTTCTGACGACCTGTGCGGACAAGCTGTTGGGTAATCCGTTGGGCGAAAAGGTGTTGCCAAGCGGCGCGGAGTCCCAATGGAATCCGCCCATGACACGCCACGAGGCCTTGCGTGAGATGATTGCCGCCAAAATGTTGGGCCGATGGCGCAACGGCGTCCCGTTGGCATTGTCTCCGACGTCGCCTTCGCCGCAGCCGCCGATTGACGACAACGGGCTTAATAATTTTGGTTACGCGAACGACCCGGACGGACAACGCTGCCCGATCGGAAGCCACCTCCGCCGTAGCAACCCACGCGACGCAAAGACGGTGCAGCGCAGCACCAACCATGCGCGCCGCATCGTGCGCCGCGGCATACCGTACGGACCCCTATATGATCCGAAGCATCCGGTAAAAGTGGAGCGCGGGCTGCTCGGTTCGTTTATGTGCGCGAGTCTCACCGGCCAGTTCGAGGCGCTCCTCTATGACTGGACTAACCTCGGGCTTCAGGATCCACGCATCACAGGCACCAACGATCCGGTCCTTGGAAACAATGATCCGTTGTTTAGCCGCATGTCATTTCCTGCGGGCGATGAAATTGTCACCTTTCGAGATTTTCCTCGCTTTATCCATACGCGTGGTGGTGCCTATCTATTCCAACCCAGCATCAGCGCGATCCGTCATCTTGCCTCGCTCTCGGGCGGCGAAACGGCGAAGACCGCTTAGGAGTCGCGTATGTCAACAGAACAGCTGGCGATCCTATATACCGACATGAGCGGTGCCACCGAGCCATCGCATGACGCAGACACGGCGGCGGAGATTCGCCGCGAACACAACGCCATCCTCCGCCAGGTGATCACGGAACACGGCGGCACGGAAGACAAAAATGTCGACGACAGTTTCACGGTGGCGTTCGTTTCGGCTTCGGCCGCACTCGCTTGCGCGGTCTCGATGCAGCAGGGCGTGGATCTCAATAATCGAAACCAGCAACGAAAAAGCGGGCTGCGTATCGGTGTCAGTGCGGGTGAAGTGGTGCGCGAAGATGCCGGCTATGTCGGCGACTGCGTGGTTGAAGCCGAACGTCTGTGCGCGTCGTGTAAGGACGGACAGATTTTGGCGGCCGACGTCGTCCGCCTGATGGCCGGTCGTCGAAGCACTCATGAATGCCGCCCGGTAGGTTCGCTCACGCTACAAGGACTGCCGGAACCGGTCGACGCGATTCAGGTGATGTGGCAGCCGCTGGATAGTGCGGGCGCCGCATCACGAATTCCTCTTCCCTCCCGGCTCGAGCTCGCACCGTCGAACTTCGTCGGCCGTAGCGAAGAACTGAAGTTGATTGACGACACCTGGTCGCGGGTGTCCACTGGCCCGGCACGTGAGATCGTACTCGTGGCGGGTGAAGCCGGGCTGGGAAAGACCACACTGGTTTCCCGCGCCGCACGCGAAGCGTTCGACCTCGGAGCAAACGTGCTGTTCGGTCACTGCGAAGAAGACTTGATCATGCCGTATCAGTTGTTCGCCGAGACCCTCAGTCACTACGTCACCCACGCACCGGAAGAACAACTGCTCGCGCACGTGGCCGACCATGGATCCGAACTGGTTCGGATCGTGCCCGCACTGGCAGGACGTATTCCTGACTTGCCGAGCACCAAAGCGACAGATGCCGATTCCGAACGTTCTCTGCTTTTCGCCTCCGTGTTGGACATGCTGGCCGCAGCTTCAGCCGAGCGGCCGTTGGTGCTGATGCTGGATGACATTCAGTGGGCGGACAAGGGAAGTCTGCTGCTGTTACGGCACCTCGCCGCATCCGACCGCCCGATGCGTCTCCTGATTCTGGCTACCTACCGCGACAACGAAGTCAGCGCTCTGCTGGACACGCTTGCCGCGTTGCATCGCCAGACCGGTGTCAGTCGCCTGGAGTTGCAGGGGCTCGATGACGGCGAAGTGCTCCAATGCGTGGAAGCTATCGTCGGGCACACAGTCAAAGACGTCGCCCTCAGTATTGCCCGCGCCGTGCACAGCGAAACCGACGGCAATCCCTTTTTCGTCGCCGAACTTCTGCGCCACCTGACAGCGACCGGCGCCATCTCGGAAGACGGCCGCTGGGTCGCTACGGGGGCGATCGAGTCGCTTGACCTTCCTGACAGTGTGCGTGAGGTAGTTGGCGCGCGAATCGGCCGCCTCGGCGCGGATAGCGGTCGCGTCCTTCGCCTGGCCGCCGTCATCGGGCGCGAATTCGACTTCGATTTTCTCGCGCGGGCGACTGCGATGCAGGAGGGCCCGTTGCTCGACTTGCTTGACCAGGCCGAAGAAGCGGCCCTCATCCAGGAGCTGTCCGACGGCACCGGTCGCTACCATTTCACTCACGCCCTCATTCAGCACGCGCTTTATCAAGACCTCAGCGCTGCGCGGCGGGTCGTTGCCCACCGCGAGGTGGCCAAAGCCCTCGAAGATCTCTGCGGCGATCGACCCGGACTTCGCATCGGCGAACTCGCGCGCCACTGGTGTTTCGCGCCGCAGAGCGGTGATGTGCCCAAGGCCATTCGCTACGCCTACCAGGCAGGCAATTCAGCGCTTAGTGCACTTGCTCCCGCTGATGCGATCGACTACTTCGAGTCGGCAACAGCATTGGTCAACGAGCACGGCGTGTCTGACCAGGAATTGGAACTCGACCTCGCGATCGGCCTCGGCACAGCTCAACGCCAGAGCGGCGACCCGGCCTTCCGCGCCACATTACTCGCTGCAGGCAACCGGGCTGCCGAGCTTGGCGATACCCACAAACTGGTGCGCGCAGTGCTGTCCAACGATCGCGGCTGGCACAGCACCTCCGGTGCAAGCGACACGGAAAAGGTCGCTCAGTTGGAACTCGCCCTCCAGCAACTACCCCCGGATGTGCCCGAGCGTGCGCTTGTGCTCGCAGCGCTCTGTGCAGAGCTCGCTTTTGGTAGCACGCTTGAACGCCGGCAGGCGCTCGCCGACGAAGCTCTAAAAATTGGAAAGGCGTCCGGCGACGACGCGATCATCGTGCGCACGCTGAATCAAATGGCGTTCTCGGTGACAGTGCCCTCGCTCCTTGAATCGTCGCTGCAGTGGACCGCCGATGCGCTCACTCGCGCGGAACGGCTTGACGATCCGCTGCAGCTATACCATGCGGCTATGTACCGCGCGACTGCGTCAATACGCGCGAACGACATAAAGGAAGCGGATCGCTGTTTCGCCATTGCCGGCCAACTCGTGCGCCAACTCGATTTGCCGCCAGTGACGTGGGAATACACGTTTCACATGTCGAAGCGGGCGCAACTGGCCGGCGACATCGCCGAAGCTGAGAAGCTCGCAGGCGCAGCGGCGGCGATTGGCACTGAATGCGGTCAACCCGATGCAGAAATGTGTTACGGCGTGCAGCTCGCCGCGGTCAACTGGATGCGCGGCACGATGGGTGACCTGGCCCCGCTCCTGGAGACAATGATGGAGGCCAACCCCGGCCTGCCTACATTCCGTGCTTCGCTCGCGATGGCCTACGCGCAGGCGCAGCGACTCGACGACGCGATCCGGATCCTCGACGAGTTCGCCGCCACAAACTATTTCCTGCCCCAGGACACAGCCTGGCTCAACGGTATGACCGAGTACGCCGACGCAGCCATTTTTTGTGGCGATCGTCGATTCGCGCAAGCACTCTACGACGTACTGGAGCCGTGGGTCGATCAGTTCTCGTCCGCAGGCGGCCTCACCGCCGAAGGGCCGGTCTGTTTGTGCCTGGGCGGCCTTGCTACCGTACTCGAACGTTACGATGAGGCCGACCGACATCTTCTGCATGCCGCCCGGCTCTGCGAGCAAAACGGGATGCAGTTCTTTGCGGCGCTCACCGATCTGCGCCGCGGTCAGTTACTCCTGGATCGAGGGCTGGACAGCGACGCCGAAGCGGCGCGGACACTGCTGACATCGGCCCACAGTGCGGCCGAAGCCAACGGCTACGGCGCGGTAGCGCGCGACGCCGCCGCCGGCATTACGCGCCTGGCCTGACACTGGCTGTCCCTCCCTCAAATACGTCGTGCCAGATTGATCGATATCTTGTGTAATCGAGCGAAATAATAATAAGAAAAAGAGGTTGAAGATGAACCGCATACACATATTGATTCTGGTAATTGCATTCTCTTCAGGTCTGTTGGTCGCCGTTGACGCCACAGCCGAAGAAGTATCGGTAATCGCTCCCGAAATCGGTCGGCTGATCGCCGAGGACGGTGTGCCAGCAGCCCAGGCGCAATTCAAGGAATTGCTGAATACCGATTCGATTAATCACGTTATCGAGATTCAGGCGCTGCAGTCATTGATGAGTGAGTACATGCAGGCCGGAAACATGGAGGCAGGAATGGCTGTCGCCGAAATGTCGTCCGAACTTACGATGCAAATGCTCTCCTCAGGTGGGGTTCCGGGCGTTCCGGGTATGGACATGGAGCAGCTCCAGAAAATGGAGGAGGCGGAGAAGGCCCAGCAAAAACTTGAACGCGAAGAGGAGCAGAAGCTGGCCGGGCGAAAGGAACAGCAAAGCCGGGGCGAGAGCAGGGACGATCTGCAGCGCTTCGCGGGATTCTACGAAGAGAAGGGCAGTAACGATAAGGGCAGGACCCTGTTCGTGGCGGTGTCCTGTGACGGCTACCTGGTTGTCGGCCCGATGTGGGCCGATGTCGGACCCTGGTGGATGAAAGCGGCTTCCGATCTTGTATTCAGTTATTCCGATTCATGGACGAACTTCAGTATCGAATTTGTGCATGACGAGAGCAGCGGACACTACACCCTCGGCAACGATATTGATGGTGTTGCTTCACCACTCGAGTGGACGAAGGAGCTGACTCCCGAATACGCCAAGTGCGTGGAAAGACCGCGCCGGTGAAGCAGAAACCGAATACGAGTCTATCGACAACTCATCCAATTACGGTACCTGTTTGAAGGAAAGCAAATGACATCGTGGCGCGACTGTAGACTTTCAGCACAGGTTTCGCCGACGCTATCCCGAGGTCAATCGAGGTCCGGCATTATTCCGTGCAACACGAGCAGGTAGAAACTGACGATGCCGACGATCTGATCATTCTCGACGACCGGCGCATGGCTGATGCCAAAGTTCTCGAAGAGTCGAGCGCAGTAGCGTATCTCCATATCAGGGCGCACCGACAGCACCGGTTTTGCCATAACTTCGTACACGCTGACGCGTTCCGGTGCCCGGTTTTTGGCGATTACTTGTTTCGCGACATCGGAAAACTGCAATAGGCCGTATTCGTCCCGATCATCACGACGCTTGACAATGAGACTCGTAGCGCCAACCTTTTTCATTACTTTTAGCGCCGACAGCACATCGAGCGTGCCGTCGACCTCCGTTACCTCAGTACGCATGCAATCGCGCACCTGCCCCCAGCTTTGTGTGTTCATAATTTTTCCTCCACGATATCGCCCAGTTCTTTGCTCTGATGAATGACGCCGATTGCGTCTTCGACATCGATCATGATTGCTATTCCCGTACCGGGAGTTGCATCGAATTGACCAACCTCACCGATGTGCTCGAGAATATCGCGACTCAGATGTTGCTCCACGAGCAACATAACCACATCTCGCTGTGTCGCGAGAGTGAGTCCGAAAAATGTCTTGTTTTCCTTAATCCCTTCGCCACGCGCATTGTTGATTACGGTGCAGCCCGTCGCACCGGCCTCACGTGCCGCATGCATAATCGCATCGGTTGTACTATCTTCCACGAAAGCAATAATTAATTTAAATCGCATCTCAATCTTCCTCTTCAGGGCGCTTCGCATTCGCTGCGAACACCGAAATACTCTCTCTCAAGACCGCCAGCTGACCATAGGCCAATACCGAGATAATCGGAAACAAGCTAGCGAACGCTACCAGACCAAATCCATCAAGTAATGCGCTGCGGCCCGGTACGCCTTCGGACAGACCGAGGCCCAGCGCTGTAATTAAAGGTACTGTCACCGTCGACGTCGTGACGCCGCCGGAATCATAAGCCAGTGGCACGATGAGCTTCGGCGCGATCGCGGTCTGTAGAATCACTACAAAGTAACCCGCCGCGATGAAGTAATGCAGCGGCAAGCCGGTAATGATGCGAAAGCACCCGATACCCACGCCGATGCCTACGCCGATAGCCACTGCCAGGCGCAGCCCCGTAACGCCTATTGCGCCACCCGAAACGGTGTTCGCCTTCATCGCTACTGCAATGAGGGCCGGCTCTGCCAAGGTGGTGCTGAAGCCGATGGCGCATGCAAACAGGTATACCCAATAGTAGTCCTGCCAAAGCAGGTCCGTCAGTGTCTTGCCGACGGACTCGTGCAGGAACGCCGGATCTGTCAGTTGCTGCGCCATCAACTTGCCCAGCGGAAACAAGGTTTGTTCAAGGCCAATCAGGAACAGTCCAAGGCCGACAATCACGAACACGAAGCCGACCGCGATCTGCCTGGCATGCGGAAGCGGCTCGCCGATGACAATTCTCTGAAACAAGAAAAGAAAAATTGCGATGGGCAATACGTCAATCGCACTGTCAGCGATGATCTGCGCGCCGCTAAGAATCAGATCCATTGCAAAATAATTCCGTAACCGAGTACAAACAAAATAGGCGTGAGTGACGCGAAGGCGATCAGGCCGAAGCCGTCCGTCATCGGATTGCGGCCTTTCAATGAGCCCGCCAATCCAACGCCTAACGCGGCGACCAGGGGCACGGTTACCGTCGACGTCGTGACGCCGCCTGAATCGTAGGCGATGCCGATGATTTCCTTGGGGGCGATCGTCGTCAGCAAAACCACCAGGCAGTAGCCGCCGATAATCAGGAGCGGCAATGACCAGTTGGCCAGAATACGCATTACGCCAATTATTAGCGCTATCCCGACGGCGAGTGCGACCGTGAGCCTAAGGCCGAGTGCATAGCTTTTCCTGGCCTCTTCGGAAGCAGCGATTGCGCCTGCAGCCGCGGCGACCTCGGCCGCTTCAGCGGAGATCGCGATTAGCGCCGGTTCCGCTATCGTGGTGCCAAAACCAAGAACGAAGGCGAAGGTGATGAGCCAGAACACGCTGCCTTTTCGCGCCATTGCGTACGCGAGGCCCTCACCGATCGGAAACAAGGCGAGTCGCAAACCGAATATGAAAAAGGTCAGTCCCAGGACGACCAGCAATGCGCCACTGGCCATCGACAAGAGGCCAGTGGCAGATTGCTCAAAGACGAAGATCTGGAAGACAGCGATGACAAGGACGATTGGCAGCAAATCGCGCAGGCTGCTGGCAGCATCGTGGGCCAAGGCAGTTAACGAATCTCTCAATTTAGCTGCATCCTCCGGCGAGGCGATGGTCTGATGCTGCAAGTCTATCGCATAGCAAAACTTGAATGCGCAGGATTTAAGTTACTGATTGATAAAGATCTGCGATTTTTACCAGGTCCGGCTTCTCGGATTCATCCTGTCTTCATCACTTAACCCTCAGGCCACCCGGCCGCTTTTTGGCAACAATCGATCCTGACTTCGGGGCCAATCGGGCTGCAGATTCTAAAAAAAGGGAGATAGATGATGTTTACGCAATATGGACGCATTAGGAAATTGGCACCGGCCGCAATCCTCGCCATCCTGCCGCTCTTCGCGGCCTGTGGCGGAGAAGACGCCGATGAAGCAGAAACCGAATACGAGCTAATCGACAACTCATCGAATTACGGTAACTGTATTTCGTGGATCGAGTACTTCAATGATCCTGCAAACTGCGGCAACTCGGATTCATCAGGTGGCTCCGCAGGTTCGGGCGGTGGCGGTCCAACGCCGCCGACAGGAACTGGAAGCACAACACCCCCGCCATCGGGCTCGGGTATTGCCGCGTTGATCAATGACGAGCTGGAGCCGAACGATACGCTTGCGAACGCCAACATCATGAGTTACCCGACACGTTCCGGTTCAATTACGCACATCGGCTGGGTCGCAAACGGTTCGATCAGCGACATGAACGACGCCGCCGATTATTTTGCGTTCACAGCACCGTTGGGCCGCGATTACACAATCAGGCTTTGTCCGCCTTCAGGCAGTCCCTGCAATGGCACCAGCGGCATCGACACGGTGACTGCCTATTTCGAGCTGCTCGATCAGGACGGTACCGTATTGCTGAGTTCGCAGGCGGGTCCCACCAATGCTTTTGAGATGGCGATCGACGCCGGTGTTATTTACTACGTGCGGGTTATGGCTGGCGATACCATGGGCTCAATCGTGGGCTACAACTTCCAGTCGTTCGAAAAGAAGTAATGCGAACGCTGATACATCTATCTCTATATGGGCAAATGGGATCAGAGTACATTTTCTGAAGGAGTACTTTGGCCGTCTCATCAATTCATGCTGGTAGATTTCTGTTACCTGTCTTCCATTTGATTCGTGTACTCTCGTCACGGATGCACCGGAACCAACATATAAAAATAGGGGAGAACAATGAAAAAAGTTTTATTCGCAGGGGCCGCTTCACTTGTCATTGCGGCATTGTCATTCAATGCACCTCAGGCCATCGCAGGCTCGAACTCATGCGCTAAGCGCGTCAACAATACTCACAACAAACTGCTCGAATGCGTCACGATCGACGGTGTACGCCAGCATCAGGCGGCGCTGCAGGCAGCCGCCGATGCAAACGGCGGAACGAGGGAGACCGGGACGCTTGGATACGATGCCAGCGTCATGTATGTAGTCGATACGCTCGAGGCGGCCGGCTACGAACCGGAACTCAACGCTTTTGACTTCACGTACTTGCCCCCGGCGATACTAAGACAGACCGCGCCCGTCACTGCCGAGTATGAAACAGGCTTTTTTACGGGATCGGGCTACGGTGCGGTCGAAGGACCGGTGATCGCCATCGACCTCGCACTTGGTAGCGCGCCGTGGCCAGCTGACCCGAACACGTCGACGAGCGGCTGCGAGGCATCGGATTTTGATGGGCTCGATTTTTCGGGTCCAAATGACATTGCATTGGTTCAGCGCGGTACCTGCTTTTTCTCGACAAAGGCTGTCAACGCGGAGAATGCCGGGGCTGAAGCAATAATCATCTTTAACCAGGGTAATTCGCCGAATCGTATGGGGCTAATTGTCGGCACAGCTGCTAATTTACCCGACGGGTCACCGTCCAACCTCACAGTTCCGGTCGTGGGCGCCAGTTTTTCACAAGGTATTGCGCTGTCACAGGCTGGCTCCACCGCATACGTCCAAGTCGATGCACCAGTGCAAACCACGCAATACAATGTGATTGCTGAATTGCCAGGTAAGAAAGACGATAACGTCGTAATGGCAGGCGCGCACCTGGACTCCGTGCGAGCAGGACCCGGAATTCAGGACAACGGCTCTGGCAGCGCGGCAATTCTCGAGACGGCTGTCCAGATGGCCAAAGTGAAACCGTTCAATACCGTACGCTTCGCCTGGTGGGGTGGTGAAGAGGCAGGCCTGCTTGGTTCCACTGCCTATGTCAACGGCCTGACTCCGGAGCAACAGGGAGACATCGCGCTATATCTGAACTTTGACATGATCGGCTCGCCCAATCATGTCTTCTTCATCTACGATGGTGATGACTCCGATGGCACAGGTGCGGGTCCCGGGCCGGGCGGATCAGATCAGATCGAATACCTGTTCGAGTCCTATTACATGCAGGTCGGCCAGCCGTTCAAGGGCACCGATTTCTCGGGCAGGTCGGACTATGGCCCGTTCATCGCAGCCGGCATTCCGGCGGGCGGCCTGTTCACGGGCGCAAGCGGCATAAAGACAACTGAAGAAGTGGCGCTTTGGGGCGGTACGGCGGGCGATCAGTATGATCCGTGCTACCACCTTGCCTGCGACACTTTTGACAACGTCAACCTGCACGCACTGGAAATCAACTCGGATGCAGTCGCCTATTCCGTTCTGCAATACGGAATGAATACCGAGGCAGTGAATGCCGAGAGAGGCAAGGGTAATTTCAAAATGCCGCCAGCCGAGCCGGGTCCTAGCGTCGAATAAAGACCGACCGAACGCTCGCCTGCAAACAAAGGCAATATGGCACTGTAAGGGGTCGAACCGATTTTCTGTTTCGGTTTGACCCCTTTTTACTAATCGAGTAGTAGCCATTCGGGCGCGTCGATCAAAAAAAATATTGGGCAAAACTGATAGCCCCCGATTCGAGACCGACTGCAGTCTCGACCGGGGCGGTGAAATTCAGACAAAGAGAGGCCTGGCAAACAAGCGGGACGACTAACACAGCCC
>Ga0316193_10000432_pt1 | contig 25855 bp, 25 predicted proteins | sample MerIslsedime2_MG_FD_207735 | JGI IMG/M metagenome (GOLD analysis project Ga0316193, IMG submission 207735) | Coastal sediment microbial communities from Maine, United States - Merrow Island sediment 2 | ecosystem: Environmental > Aquatic > Marine > Coastal > Sediment | place: USA: Maine... | reverse complement strand
ACCATTTCTTAAAATAAAAAAGCCTGCGCAAGCAGGCTTTTTTTGATTGTTTGAGTATGGATTCGCTAATTCGAGACGATTCAGCTTCTAAATGCGAAAACACATGTTTTCCTCGTCCCTAGTCCCTCGCCACTCGTCCCTGTTCTTACCGGGTTTTGCTGCTGACACGCAGGATGACGTTGGTATCCACGATGTGCGCACCCTCGGGCAGGTCCGGTATAGCAGCAATCTCGATTTTCGAAGGCATCACATCATACAGCTCGCCGCTATCTACGTCGTAGACATGGTGATGATCGCTTCTGTTGGTATCATAGAAAACGCGCTCCCGGTCTATGAGCACTTCACGCACGAGGCCTCTGTCGGTGAACAGCCCCATGGTGTTGTATACCGTGGCGCGTGACACACGATTACTTTCTGCATTAACACCTTCGAGTATGTTCTCGGCAGACAGGTGCTGGGGCCGTTGAAACAGGTAGCTTGCTATCTCGATACGTTGGCGGGTTGGTGTAACATCGTGCTGTTGCAGCAGCTTAACAATTTGACTTCTATCCATGGGAAACTCATCCTTTTGTGATTGTTTATTCGTATGCGACATCTGCGAATTATAAACAAACTACAATTTTTGTATAGATATTTCCTGCAATTTTGTCATGTTCCGGATTCCGTCCAGTCATCGTTTACGATGAACAGCCTTTCCACTTCTGATGCCGCTTCCAGCCTGGTCACATGCAACGGCAAACGGTACAGGCCACTGTCTACCAGCCGCATCAGAGCGCCAATTGAATAGCCATCTGGCGCATGATCCTGCGAAATTTCCGCCATCCAGCCGCTACGTATCAGCGGCACAAATCGCGCATCCGCGCCACAGGTCTGCATCAACTGCTGCCGCGTCAGCCAGTGGCCGCGAAGATGTGAAGGATTGGCATACTGCGGGAAGTGTTCTGACCCGCCCTGCTGCCACGGGTAGAACAATCGCCCTTTCAGAATAACCGCGCAATCGTCGATCACAATGCCGCGTTCTTCAAGCTGCGCTTTCGCGACCGGGTGCCTGCTCAGACGGGTCTGCCTGCTCAACAGATGATCAAGCTTGAGATCCAGCCGGTCCTGCTTGCCAGGTCCGTGCCAGGCCTCATGGTTTACGGTATCACCTATGCCCAGATAAAACTTGATCGCCAGCTCCCAGTGGGCGTATCGGCCGGTTTCGTTGTCGAGAACGATAAAATCCATCTCACCCAGTGTGTTTTCGCCATCATGTATCTGCAGGTTGCGCTCTATCAGCCGGAAGCGCGAATTGAGCTGTAACGCAAAAGACCAGAGCGTTTCGAAATAATTCCCCAGCCGCCTGTCTTTCTGTGCTGCCAGCAAACTTTCAAGCTTTGCCGGATCACGATCCAGCGCACGCAACTGCTGTTCGATTTCACTGTATTGATCCCGATACCAGCACTCGGAAAACCAGGCGCAGTCATTGCCTTCGACCAGCAGCAATGGCGGACTGGATACCGCCCATGATAGATCAGCTACACAACGATGTTGATAACGGCTCTCGAGTTTCATGAATGTAGTGATTCCATATTCTGTCTATACTCAAGTGATGCATCATACACAGGAAAATACAGCACAACAGGACGCTGGTAAAACAGCACGGCTACAACCATGAAACACTTCTGGGTGGGGCGCATGGATGCAATGGCCAATGCGTTACCCGCCCTTTATTACCTTTTTGCCTGGCTACTGGCTGCAATCGGCTACGGCTATTTGATGCTGTTCCCGATACTGGCCGGATTTGCTGTTGCCTTCGTCGGCTACATGGTGTCACAGTCTTCTCCACTGCAATGGTCATCGACCGACTGGATTATCGCCCTGGTAGCACTGTGCATATCCGCTCTTGCTGCATGGACCACGCGTGCAATCGCCCTTACCCGACCCGATCTGCCTCCAGGCAGACCAATGACAAAAGCCGACTTTCCGGTTCTGGTCAACCACATTAATCAGCTGGTGGCTGCCTGTAATGCGCCTGCACTGGAGCAAATCAAACTGACCACACGATTTGATATCGAAATCATACGATCACCCGTGCACGGTTTTCCTTCCAGCTTCAAACACACCCTGCTGATCGGCCTTCCTGTCATGTCGTGCATGTCTCCCATGCAGATGAAATTACTGCTGGCGAGAGAAATTGGCCATATTGCACAGTGCAGGAGGAACTATAACCGGCGCATCATTTATCTGCGATCGGTATGGCGGCATTATGCACAGGAATACAGTCACGACTGGAAGCCTGATACATTATTACTACGACTGTTTTTCTGCTGGTACGCACCTTTTTATTCACTAAGTACTGAAACTGCTGTCAAACTCGAAGAATTTATCAAAGACAGATGCATGCTCGATATAACACCCGTCGAGTTAGCTGCAGAAACGATTGCTGTTTTTGAAGTCAAAAAACGCTTCATAAAAAACGAGTTCTGGCCCGAGCTCAACGATATAGCGTATATCCAGCCCAGACCGACCTGGCTGCCGTACAGCAGCATGGATTCAAAGATAACGGAGAAGCTCGACAAGGAAAAAACCCAGGCTTATTACAATAATGAAACAGGACAATATTCAGCTGCGGATGAAGAAAGATCTTTATTGCATCAACGAATGAAAAGGCTTGGACAGGATGAATTCATTATTCCAGCGCCCAGGCCGGAAAGCGCTGCCACACATTTTTTTGGCAACTCGCTCAAGCAGATCCAGCAGCAGATGGATAACATCTGGTACCTGAAGAACAAGGCAATCTGGAGCAAGCGATATCAGCAGGGCATTAACGAAAAAAAACAACTAAAGCATTTGCGGGATCAGGCTGCACGAGCGCTGCTTTCAAATGAGGAAGCTCACCGCTATGTACTGCTGCTGCAAAAATATTTAGAACCTGATAAATCGAGGCCGCTTTTGCATGAAATTCTCAAAACCAACTCGCATGACCCGCAAGTCTGCTTCAAAATCGGCCGCCTGCTGCTGAAAACCAATGACGAACAGGGTGTCGATGCCCTTAATCTGGCCATGGAAATGTCGGCCGAGCTGACGGTAGAATGTTGCCGGCAGATCGTTAAATACATGGTACATTCCGGCGACATGAATCAGGCACAGATTTACCGCAGAAAAATACTTACATACCAGGTTGCAACTTGAGCCTTATTCATTCAGACAAGCGCTCAGCACTGTTGCCTCTGAATAGCGTCCTGTTCCCCGGCTGCACACTGCCTTTGCAGATATTCGAGCAGCGTTATCTGCGCCTGATCAAAACCTGCATGCGTGACAACCACGGCTTCGTTGTCATTCTTATCAGCGTCGGCAAGGAAGTAGGCGATACTCCAGAAACCTACAGCATTGGCACTTATGTTGAAATTGTCGACTGGGAAATGCTGGAAAACGGGCTGCTTGGCATCACCATCGAGGCCAAATACCGGGTACGGGTTAGCAACCCCTGTGCACAGGATGATGGTCTCATGACAGGAGAGATAGAAACACTGCCCCTGGCCGATGAAGTGGACATTGATACTATTACCCAGATAGCGGACCTGGTCGAGACACTCAAACAGCTTGAGCAGCATCCCTATATAGAGAGACAGGCAATGGAAGTCGATTACAGCTGCACACAGGATGTTTGTCATAAATTGTCCCAACTGCTTCCGGTTGATCCGCTGACAAAACAAAGTTTGCTTGAAATCAACACCACTGCAGAAAAAATCGATAGACTTAGACAACTGATTCAAGGAATACAATATTAGCCATGCAAACAAAACAACTGTATGAATACAGGGTCTGGGACCTGCCAACAAGACTGTTCCACTGGATCAATTTCACCAGCGTGATTATGTTGATATTTATGGGACTGGTTATGTTGTTCAAAAAAGAGCTTGGCATCACCAGCGTTGAAGCCAAGATTGGCCTCAAGACAGTGCACGTAATTATCGGCTATGTATTTGTTACCAACCTGGCAATAAGAATATTATGGGGATTCATCGGCAATAAATATGCACGTTGGCGCGGACTTGTCCCCTCCAGCGGACATATGGATACAATTCGTAACTACATGAATTCAGTCAAACAGGGCGAGCCGCTGCAGTATGCGGGACATAATCCGCTGGGACAGCTTGCCGTTGTCGTCATATTTCTATGCCTGATTACGATGGCTGTAACCGGCCTGACCCGTGCCGGCACCGATATTTACTACCCGCCTTTCGGCTCGATTGCCGCCGAGTACATCGCGCAGCCCGGAGTTGATCCTGGCAGCCTCGTTCCCTATGACACCTCTGCTGTCGACAAGGAAAAGTATGATGCGCTGAAGGCGTTCAAGGGGCCTTTTGGCACTATTCATATTTACACCGCGTACTTTCTGATGTTTCTCATCATCGTACATATCGCAGCCGTTATTCGAGTTGAGACAAAAGAAGGCGGCGGAATAATTTCAGCCATGTTTACCGGCAACAAGTACCTGCGCGATAAAGCCCGGGATACGGACGACCCGGCCTGATCAAATATCATCACAACTCCTGAAAAACGCGTTTTGAATTCGAGACACTTCTGATGGCATGGTGGGGAAAAATTATCGGCGGCGCCTTTGGCTTCATGCTGGGCGGTCCCCTGGGTGCACTGCTTGGAGCTGCACTCGGCCACAACTTTGACAAGGGCCTGAAGCTAACCGATGAAATCGGTGGCTTTGGATACGGTGACCAGGAACGCATACAGGCGGCTTTCTTTACTGCCACCTTCTCGATCATGGGGCACATTGCAAAAGCAGACGGCAAGGTTACCCAGGCGGAAATCGCCAACGCCGAAGCGATCATGACGCGCATGCAGCTCAACGCACAACAACGCAAGGCCGCAATAAACCTGTTCGATGAAGGCAAGGCTGACAACTTTCCATTGCATGATGTACTGGTCCAGTTCCGCAAGGAATGCCACCGGCGTATCAGTCTTATCCAGATGTTTCTTGAGATACAGATCAGCACGGCCTTTTCCGACCAGAAACTGCACCCGGCCGAAAAGGCGATTCTGTACAAAATTGCCGATGAACTGGGCCTTACCCGGCAGCAGCTCGATCACCTGTTTCATCTTGCCGGCGGCGTTGCCTCGCCAAAAACAGAAAAAGCAGCGATCAAAGAAGCTTACGAGATACTGGGCGTGTCAAAAGACGCCTCGGATGCTGATGTAAAGAAGGCCTACCGCCGCTTAATGAACCAGCACCATCCTGATAAACTCGTATCCAAAGGGCTGCCTGAAGAAATGATCAAACTGGCAAACGAGAAAACCCAGCAGATCAAGGAAGCCTACGAACATATCAAGAAATCACGACAGTAATCATACGGACTCATCATGGAAATTAACGGACCTTTTAATATCGGCGCCCTGCAAAACGACATGGGCGGCCACGAATTGCACCTGGATTTCACCACCGAATTCAGGGCGATGAACAGCGCGCAGCAGGCTGATGCCTTTCAGAATTACATTAACAACCTGATTAATGAAATCAGCCGCCTTGATGAAAAAGATGCTAACCGCCAGGGTATGCTGGCTATTCTGCAGGTTGCCGAGCAATTAATGCCGCACATTCAGGCAAATGAAATACCGCTGGAAGAAACCATCGTCATCAGCCTGCAGCAGGACAATCCCTTCGGCAACATTACGCTGCAAAACTAGGGAAAACTTTAACGCAAAGGCGCGAAGACGCGAAGGACGCAAAGAATTTATTTGTTAATACATTGGAGCAACTTTAGTCGCAAATAAAAGCATTCAGGGCATCTGCCCAGTCTTTTATAAAACTCTGACATAAGCTGCGAAACAAAAATATTTTTTTGCGAATTTCGCGCCCTTCGCGACTAATAAATTATTTATTTTTTGCCGCAAAAAACGCAAATAGCGCGAATAACGTAGTAGGTTGATGGCGAAATCGGGGTGCTGTTCTTCCTCAGCCCTCGCCCCTGGTAACTAGCCCCTGTGCTTCAGCACTTCGATGGCGTGGTGGAACCGCTCAGTTCCCAGGCATAGGCGCAGTCGAGTTCGGACAGGACCGTGATCACCCCGCTTTCACCATCTTCCAGCATGGTGAGTACCGGTGTGCGTTCTTTCATGCGGCGATGCGGGGTATTCATCCAGCGAGGCCCCATATTTACATTACGCGGATAGGTTGTACGCAGGGCGTCGATGATACCGAGCAGGCGAATGACACGTGCATTGATCGACTCAATATCAGGTAATGGCGTGTCCTTGCGGTATTGTTGCAGATGGCGGCTGCGGTGGCCTTGAGGAAAATCCAGTAATGCGAGGATCTGATCACCGGATAATCCCCATGCGTCCACAGACTCCATGATCTTCTGGGTAATTATGATGCGCTTTTCCGGGCTAATATTTTGCAGTGAAACAGCCACAGCACGGCCTCGACAGATATAATAAAACAGCATCTTATCATTAATGTTTTCGATAAAAAACCTGAGGTAAATCATGGCCATCCATACCGTCCTGCGCATGGGACACCCGCTGCTGAACCAGCGAGCCGCAGAAGTTGAAGCCTTCAATACAGCAGAACTCGATCGCCTGATCGAGGATATGCTGGATACCATGCAGGCTGAAGATGGCGCCGGCCTGGCCGCACCCCAAATAGGCATAGGCCGGCGTATCGTGGTGTTCGGTTTTGACAATAATCCGCGCTACCAGGACGCGCCCGCGGTACCCAGAACCATTTTGATCAATCCACACATCAAACCACTGGATGAAACCATGGAAGACGGCTGGGAAGGCTGTCTCAGCGTGCCCGGCATGCGCGGCCTGGTGCCGCGCTACACAAAGATCGAATACAGTGGCTTCGATGCCGGGGGTGAGCCGGTCAGGGTTGAAGCCGAGGGCTTTCATGCACGCGTGGTCCAGCATGAATGCGATCACCTTGATGGCATCCTCTATCCACAGCGTATTCGTGATTTCACCCGATTTGGCTTCATTAACGAACTGGCAGAAGCCGGCTTGTTAGCATTACATACACCTGACGATCAGAACTAATGCAGGGTTAAACGGTCACAAATTGATGTACAGCACCGTCTATAATAGCCCTGTCTGCCGCCTGATTTCTGTTTAAACTGATGATACAGCCCCGCCCCGTAGCAATACCCATGTTCCTGATTTTACTGTTCTGCAGCCTGCAGGCCGCTGCCACATCGGTACTACCGGTATCACTGCAGCGCATGGCAGCAACAGCCGAGATGATTTTCCATGGAACAGCCATCGGCAACGAGGTCAGGCTCGACCAGGCAAGCGGTCGTGTTGCCACCTACACCAGCTTTAAGGTCATCGAGGTCATCAAGGGCAATCCGGGCGAAATACACACGATCAAGCAGATCGGCGGTCAATTGCCCGGCAGTAATGTGCGCCAGGTGATTCACGGTGTACCTCGATTTGCCGTTGGCGAGGAATATGTCATATTCCTGCCAAAAGCCTCCAGCCTGGGCTTCGCCAGCCCCATCGGCCTGTCACAGGGTAAATTCGATATTCGCAAGCTGAACGGACAAGCCGTTGTCAACAATAGACGTCAGCTTACTGCACTGGAGAAAACCACGTCACAACACGTATTGCCCAACGCCCCCTCTGCGATCGCAGCCAGCCCGCTACCTGATCAGCCAACCGCTATGCATTTAGCTGATTTCCTGCAAACCGTACGCGGCATGGTCAAGGAGTAACAGCGTGTTGAAACAGCTTAACGCATTACTCGTACTCTGTTGCTCTACCTCGGTAATGGCTGCCGGACCCCTGGTACTGGAGGGCCCGAATGGTCATGTACCTGCAAAATACCAGAACCCCAATATCATACTCAATATTGAAACCGGCACGCTGGGTTCGCGGGATAATGACATCGCAGACCGGCTGGTTAGAGAAGCACTGGCCATATGGAACAATATCAGCACATCTACGATCAACATCACTCAAGGCATTGATGTTCCTGTAGATATCGATGAAACTAATTTCACCAGCTATATTCCTGATCCATTCAACAACACTATTCACAATGATGAAGATGGATTAAATCCGGTCGTCTATGATAATGACGGCAGTATTATCGATGCTTTCTTCGGTGTTGGCCAGGGAACAGGACCTGATGCCTCGGTTGTCGGTTTCGCCGCATCTTCGATTTTTATCGGTGCAAGCTTCTTCACCGAAGGCTTTGCAGTCATAAACGGTAATGACAACCTTCCGATTGACAGCAACCAGCTTAAATTGATTGTTGCGCATGAAATCGGCCATTATCTGGGTCTCGATCACAGCCAGACCAATATTAACAACACTGAAATCCTTCTTATAAACAGCTGCGATACTGCCTCTGATCGAAATGACTACCCGTTGATGTATCCATGGGCATGTCGTATTAGCCAGGAGACTCACCCTGATGACAATGTATCGCTTTCTACGCTCTATCCGACCGCAGACTTTTACCCGGCTCAGGGGCAGCTTACCGGCAAGTTTATGACCAGTGACGGCACCCCGGTTAGAGGTGCCAACCTGTGGGTGGAAAATATGCAAACTGGCGAGGTCGTCAGTATCGTTTCAGATTATCTGCAGCAATGCACCGGGTTTTTTACACTAATGCTGCCGCCCGGAAACTACAAACTGCATGCCAACAGCATTAACACTGAATTTACAGAGGGCTCAAGCGTAGGCCCGTATGCAAATAGCCCCTCCGATCTTTCCTTTCAGCCGCCGGCAAGCGATATCGGTTCTGATCTTGTATTTGATGCCGAAGGCGAAGTGCCTGCGATCATCACTCTTGAAGAAGGCAGGTCAGTCGATGTGGTTTTCAGAACAGATGGCAGTGGCAGCTTTACCGTGAATGATAATCAAGTTGACCTGGCGCAGATTTATAACTCGGCAGATGCATGCCCGAGTAGCGGCGGTGGTGGCGGCAGCCCGTCGCTGCCCCTGCTGGTTACTCTGTTGTGCATACCAGCGCTTAGAGCCTTTGCAAGAAGGTTAGTGTAACAAGCTTATTCGGCCGTTGACTCTATCCAGTCAGAAACAGTAACGAACTGTTTGAACTCGTCATAACGCATGGGTTTACTGACATAATATCCCTGTACGATTTCAGCACCTCGCGACCTGAGGAATTCGAACTGTTCCTCGTTTTCTACACCTTCGCCAATGACACTCAAACCAAGGCTGTGCGCCATACTGATAATGGCCTCACACAGCGCGGCATCATCGGGATCAACACCGATATCCTGAACAAACGCCTTGTCTATCTTCAACACATCGAACGGAAAACGCTTCAGATAACTGAGTGATGAATAGCCTGTACCAAAATCGTCAATAGATAATTTGATACCCATTTCCTTGAACTGGTTTAACGTGGTAAGCACCTCTGGTACATCTTTCATCAACAGGCGTTCTGTTATTTCCAGTTCAAGGCTGTCGCCATTGAGATCATATTTGGATAAAGTGTCCGATATCTGCCTGGCAATGCCCTTGCCTCTGAACTGGCGACCGGAAAGATTGATTGCAATATAAAAATCCTTGCTATCCTTATCCGCCCTCAGACCCTTGACGTCCTGGCACACCCTGTCGATAACCCAGCGCCCGATATCAACAATAACACCCGACTCTTCTGCAAATGGTATGAAGATTTCCGGCGCTATATTACCAAGCTCATCATCTTCCCAGCGAATCAGCGCCTCGGCGCCTTCAAGATGCATACTGCGTGTATTGACCAGCGACTGGTATTTAAGATAGAACCTGCCATCTTCAACGGCACGCCTGAGCTTGCTCTCAATCTCGACACGTTTGACGATCTTGTCGCTCATTTCAGGCGTAAATTCTTCATAGGTGTTTCTGCCTTTACGCTTTCCTCTATACATCGCAGTATCGGCATTCTTCAACAGAATATGCGGGTCATCGCCATCTTCCGGGAATATCGCGATACCAATGCTCGCTGTCACCGAGAACTCCATATCTTCAATAAGGCATGGCTTGGCAACTTTGTGCAATATCTCTGCCGCCTTTTGCTGTATTTGCTCTCTATATTCAGACAGGGGGATCTCGCCGGATCTATGATGTGTGCTCGTGAGTATCAGCATGAACTCATCGCCGCCAAGCCTTGCCACGGTATCGACATCACGCACAATACCCTTCAGTCTTTCGGCCATCGATATAAGAAAACTGTCGCCGGCATAATGGCCGAGCGTATCGTTGATGTTCTTGAAATGGTCGAAATCAATGTACATTACTGCCAGGCGCTCCTTGTCCCTGATAGCATTGGCCAGTGCCTGTGTTAAACGATCAAATGCCAGTGAGCGGTTTGGCAGATCGGTGAGCTTGTCATAGCTCGCCTGGTACATAAGCCGCTCTTCGTATTCTTTTCGTATGGAGATGTCTTCCTTGATGGCAAGGTAATGCGTATTCTGGCCCTCATTCGATTTTATCGGTGAGATAGTTACATTTTCCCAGAACAGATCACCGTTTTTCTTTTTATTGTAAAGCTCACCACTCCATGACTGACCTGTTGTAATACTGTTCCACATGTTAGTGAATTGTGAAGGCGGTGTATGTCCGGACTTGAGAAAACGAGGATTTTTTCCTTTAACTTCTGCTGCCGCATAACCGGTTACGCGACTGAATTCAGGATTCACGTACTCGATGTCGCCGTTAAGATCGGTGATCATTACAGAGACGGGGCTTTGCTCAATCGCCTGTGACAATTTACGCAAACTGTCTGCCGTCAGTTTGTGGTTATCAATCTCTTTTTCAAGATCATTCACCAGCACCCTGACATTGTTTGTCATATCGTTAAATGCATTGGCCAGACCGCCAATTTCGTCATTGGTGTCGACCCTGGCCTTGATCTCCAGGTTGCCTTCACCAATCTTCTTGACCACAGCCGTGAGTCGTCTGATCGGGTCAAGTAATATTCGCGTGGTGCCTGAAACAATAAGCACAACCAGTAATGCGATACCGCTGGCAAATAATAATGTTGCCCGGGTCTGCTCTTCTACAGGCTTGGTTAATACCGCCTTTGGCTGCGCGAATACTACTTTCCAGGGTGCGGTATTCAACCTTGCTATAGACAATGAGTACTCATCTTCGCCCATGCCAAACAGACGAACCTGGAGATTCGTGTTATTGAACCTGGTTTTTTCCAGCTTTTCGATGAAATCAGGGTGCTCGACAAAAAGCCGTTTCGAATCATGCGGAACCACGCCGTTATCCGCCAGAACCTGCAAATCCACAGCGCTGATGTTACTCGCCATGGTGTATTGCAGATCACTGCGTCTGCCATGCATCAAGCGAAGATTGTTTTCATCAATTAATATTGCAAATGCCCCACGACCTATACGACCACGCGAGTCAGATAAAAGACTATTGAGAATATTGGCGTTATATTTGATGCGCAGAACCCCAAGGAAACGCCCGGCCACATCTTCAATCGGACTACTGAAAAATAATGCCGGCTGTTCGGATTCTGAAAAAATAACCGGGGATTGATAAGGAGACTGCCTTAAAGAGACCTCTTTAAAATATATTTCCTGGCTTTCATCGCTACCAATATACCGGGTAACGGTATCAACCATGTTGATACCATCCTTATTGAGCACTGCATAAGACTCAATATATTTTCCCTGTCTTGATTGCAGTGCGATAAGTATCTCCTTGATCGTCTGGCTGTGATAAGGCTCTGCCCCCCTTAACTTGATGTAATTTACAAAGGCCGGCAACCTTGCCTCAGACTGTATTGATTCCAGATTGAACTCGTTAAACTGGTCGATACGGTCGGCATACTGTCTCGCAGCCACATCCAGAACCTTGTTTGTACTATGCCTGAGATTCTCGCTCATCAGGTAACTGTCCAGCGCCGCGAGAAGACCCAGGGACAACAGTACGATAAACAGGAAAGCCGAAAGCAGTTTTGCGCGTAAAGTGTACTGACGCGCAATCATGATGCCAACCACCAGCAGCAGCAGGCCGGCAATTACCAGAGATGCTGCAACATTGATCAGCATTTATGCGCCCCATAAAGAAAAACGCAGGCCTGAGCATTGATGCCGAAGCAGCAAATTTTGAATTGAATTAACATGTATCAAACAAGTATATGCACCACTGTGCGCTAATTCTATCAGAACACCCTGTTTACACTGTTGAATATGGCTAAAAATATCCTACCTTATGGCAGCTGGAAATCGCCGATTACCAGCGATCTCATCACTTCAGAGTCAGTGACACTGGACCAGGTCCATATTTACGATGGCACCATATACTGGCTGGAGCGCAGGCCCATGGAGTCGGGACGCTCCGTCATTGTCAGCTTCTGCAACAACACGACGAAGGACATGTTGCCGCCACCTTTCAATGCACGCTCACGTGTGCATGAGTATGGTGGTGGTGTCTACTGTGTTTGCGAACACGGGATATTCTTTGTAAATGATGCAGATCAGGATATTTACCGGCTCGAGAACAGCAGCAATCCTCAACGTATAACCGATATGGAGAATGTCCGCTTCGCAGACCTGTGCTTTGACAGTCGGCATAATCGAATTCTGTGTGTCTGTGAAGACCATAAAAACAGCGAGATTGAACCCGTTAACAGCCTGGTTTCGATTGATGTTACAACCGGCGCGATAAGCACACTGCACCAGGGATACGATTTTTATTCCAATCCCCGAATAAACCACGATGGCAGCAAGCTTGCATGGCTCTGCTGGAACCATCCCAATATGCCATGGGACGGCACCGAACTCTGGTTGGCTGATGTCAATGAACAGGGCCTGCTGGCAACCCCCTTGCATGTAGCCGGCAGTGAATCTACTTCGATCTTTCAACCACAATGGTCGCCGGAAAATATTCTATATTATGTAACCGATGAGTCCGGCTGGTGGAACCTTGCGCGGCATGATGAAACCGGAAGCGTTGCTGTCACCACGCAAAAAAGCGAGTTTGGTTTACCGCAATGGGTATTCGGACAAACCACCTATGCTTTCAACGCTAACAATACTGCTTTTTGCACCCACATTACAGACGGCATTGGCCGGTTATCAGTTATTGATCTCGATACATTGGCAATCGCGGATGTTGAAACCCCGCAGAACTCATTCGTTTCCATATGCGCGGATGACAGCACTGTGTGCTTTATTGCGGCTTCTGAGAGTACGTTCACACAAGTAATCAAGCTGAATGCTGACAATCTCGAGTCAGAAGTTATTGCGAGCTCGTGCAACACAAACATTGATGATGGCTACATATCAAGAGGCCAGAGCTTCAGTTTTGAAACACGCCATGCGGATAAAGCATATGCAACTTATTTCCCGCCGGTTAACAGGGAGCATGAAGCACCGGAAGGCGAACTACCACCATTGATCGTGCTTTGCCATGGCGGCCCCACTGGCATGGCGGATGCTTCACTGGATTTGCGCAAGCAATACTGGACATCAAGGGGGTTTGCTATCGTTGATGTTAATTACAGTGGCAGCACGGGATATGGACGTAACTACAGAGACCGCTTAAAAGGTGAATGGGGGGTTCGCGATGTTGAAGATGTATGTGATGCGGCGAATTATTTTGCCGACAAAGGCATCGTCGATAAAAACAGCCTGGTCATCAAGGGCAGCAGCGCAGGTGGTTATACTGTGCTAGCAGCACTGACTTTTCATAATACCTTTTCATGCGGCGCCAGTTACTATGGCATTAGCAACCTTGAATCGCTGATAGCTGATACACACAAGTTTGAGTCGCGCTATACGGATCGGCTCATAGGCAGTTACCCGGAACACAGGCAGCTTTATTACGATCGATCACCGATTAACTTTATTGACCGGCTTTCATGTCCAGTGATTTTTTTTCAGGGCATGGAAGACAGGGTTGTACCGCCTTCACAGGCAGAAAAAATGGTCACGGCACTGAAGAACAAGGGAATCGCAGTAAGCTATGTATCATTTGAAAATGAACAACATGGCTTCAGGCATGCATCTACAATAAAGGCGGCTCTGGATTCAGAGTTCTATTTCTACTCGGTGATACTTGGTTTCAACCCGGCCGATACAGTGACGAAGATACACATAGACAATATTGGCGACTGACCCGCATATTGCACGAAGGCGAACAAAATATCGCGCCAGCCCCTGAATTCCAAATCCTTCATGCAATATGTGCTTAATAGTGCTCTACCCGGATCGTTTTTGGATCCGGCCGGATAATTTCACTGTAATGTGTGGAAAAATTCCCCGATTTTCTGTCTTCGTAGTACAGCCTCAGCGTTTCTATGATTACGGGAAAAGAAAGCTTGTCCCACGGCACATCTTCTTCAGAAACAAGCTTGACCTCAAGACTCTCCTCACCCGGGCTGGCCAGGCCTTGATGTAAAACGCCACGGTACATGGTGTACACCTGGTTAATATGAGGAATACTGAAGACGCTGAAAAGCTTCAAATCGCGCAGCTCCGCATTGGCTTCTTCCAGGGCCTCGCGCGCAGCACCAAACATGCTGCTTTCACCGTTTTCCATGAAACCGGCAGGTAAAGTCCAGGTACCGTATCTGGGCTCAATCGCGCGTTTGCACAACAGGATTTTGTCCTCCCATTCGGGTATGCAGCCAGTAACGACATTGGGATTCTGGTAATGGATCATGCCGCATTCATCGCAGACAAAGCGATGCCTGTTATCCCCGGCAGGAATAAGCAGCGTTACTTTTGAACCACAGGTAGAACAGAAATTCATAACATACTAATTTTGTCAGATACCGGCCTCTTAAGCATTAATTATTGTCTGTAAAGCCGAAATATCCTAGTAACCTTGCCCACACCAGCCCGCATATTGCACGAAGGCGGACACATCGGGCGATAGTCCAACCTGGTTGTTCGTCTCATCCATGAGACTCACCCCTGGCGGGGCTTGCGCGAAAAATCTTTCCAGAAGATTGTGCCAGCTTGCCCCTAAAATCCAAATCCTTCGTGCAATATGCGGGCCAGAGGCATAAACTGCTTGCTTTTTGAATTGCGACAAATAATACTGATTACAAGGTCTTAAGGCGTTTAGAAGGGTTTCCATGAAACATCAACCGCTTCAAAATCGGGCGCCTGACACGAATACACTTGAGAGGAGGTTACAAAAATGAGAAGACTGTATTTTATGGTACCGGATATCGACACTGCCAATACAGTAGTTGATGAACTACTGTTAAAACGTGTTGATGATCACCATATCCATGTTGTTGCCAAAGAAGGCACCCCGATGGGTGATCTGCCGGAAGCCAATTTGCTGCAAAAGAGTGACTTTATTCCTGCAATGGAACGCGGGCTGGCTGTTGGTGGAATGACCGGTGTGCTTGCAGGTATCGCTGCAGTCACTTTCCCGCCGGCGGGCCTGATACTGGGTGGCGGCGCCATTCTTGGCACCAGCCTGGCCGGCGCAGGTATCGGAGCATGGATCTCGGGCATGATCGGTATGGACGTGCCGAACACCCAGATCGAAAAGTTTGAAGCTGCGATCGAGAACGGCGAAGTATTGATGATGATCGACGTACCCAAAACACGGGTGGAAGAAATCGAGGCATTAATTCAGCAGCATCACCCGGATGCGGATATGGGTGGTACCGAGCCGCATATACCGGCTTTCCCATAATATATAATCAATCTAGATAAATTAAATACCGGGTATCCTCAAGCGAGGATATCCGGTATTAATGTATTTTCAAGGCGTGCGATATCGTCCTTCAGCTGAAGTTTGCGCCTTTTCAAGCGCTTGATTCTCAGCTCTTCAAATGTACCTGATGCAGCAAGGTGGTCAATGGCAGCATCAAGATCGCGGTGCTCCATTTTGAGCTCGACTACTCGTTTTCTGATACTGTTTAACTCTTCTTCGGTTAATCTTTCAGACATCATCTCACCGTAGCATAAAGGTCTCGGTTAATTATAAATATTTGCACTTTTATTTAATTTATTCTATATTTCGAAACATGTCGAAATATAATCAACACCATATAGACAGATTTTCTACCATATTCAACGCGCTTTCCAATCCACATCGCCTGCAGATTTACACCCTTTTGTCAGGCTGCTGCACCCCCGGAACCGACTGCGATATTGATATCATTACATCGTGCTGCGTTGGTGACCTGGGCAGCGAACTCGATATTGCGGCTTCAACGCTGTCACACCATCTGAAAGAACTCAGCCAGGCCGGACTGATCAATATGCAGCGCGATGGCAAGCAGGTCATCTGTTCCGTCAATAACGAGATGCTCAACGATATTCGCCAATATTTCCAGGGAAACACCGAGGTACATCATGAATCATAAACAGGCCGATGAAATTCGTCAAAACGTCAGAAAGAGTTACAACGAGGTTGCAGAAGCCAGCAATAGCGGCGACTGTTGCGGTGAACAGTCAAGCTGCTGCGGCGTATCTTCAGATGCCGCCATAAATACCCTGGTTTCAACACGCCTGGGTTACAGTGCAGTCGATCTCGACTCCGTGCCGGACGGTGCAGACATGGGACTGGGTTGCGGCAACCCACGCGCTATCGCCAGCATCAAGCCTGGGGAAACAGTACTGGACCTCGGCAGTGGCGGTGGCTTCGACTGTTTTCTCGCGGCTGCGGAAACCGGTGAAAGTGGCCAGGTTATAGGCATCGATATGACGCCCACCATGATCAGCAAGGCTCGAAATAATGCGGATAAAGGCAATTACTCCCAGGTCGAATTCAGGCTTGGCGAAATAGAATACCTCCCGGTTGCAAATGACACTGTCGACGTGATTATTTCTAACTGCGTCATCAATCTCTCCCCCGACAAGAAACGCGTGTTCAGCGAGGCCTTCCGCGTACTCAAAAATGGTGGCAGGCTTGCCATTTCGGATGTTGTAGCCAGCGTCGAACTTCCGCAGGAAATCCGCGACGACCTGCAGTTGTATTCGGGCTGCATGGCCGGTGCTTCTCACATGAGTGAACTTGAACAGATACTGGCTGACAGCGGATTTACAGATATTCGCATAGCACCCAAAGACGAGTCGAAAGAATTCATTAAAGACTGGGCGCCGGGACGTGGTGTAGAAGAATTCGTGGTATCGGCCACCATTGAAGCGGTAAAACCCGGTGGCGGCTGCTGCGGAAATGGCTGCTGTTAATTGCGCAACACGATGGTCAAATATAGACACATATTATTTGCCGCAAATTACGCAAAAGGCGCAAAAATGACAACCTGTTTTAACCGTTATACTGGACAACCCTTTTGCGGGATTCGCGTGTATCGCGGCTAAAATAAACATTCATCCAGACTCATATTGGTATATCGTTAAGTAAATAGTTAAACACACTGGATATTTACCATGTCTGATCGCAAAGTAACTAAATCTGATGAGGAATGGAAAAACGAACTGACCGATGAACAGTATCGTGTAGCCCGCGAGGGTGGTACCGAGATGGCATTCACCGGCAAGTATTACAACAACAAGGACACCGGAATGTATCACTGCATTTGTTGTGGCGAGCCGTTGTTCAGCTCCGATGAAAAGTATGATTCCGGCTCAGGCTGGCCGAGTTTCTGGCAGCCCGCAAAAGGTCATGAGCCGACAGAACTGCGTGACAACAGTCGCGGCATGACGCGTGTTGAAGTACGCTGTCCTGCATGCGATGCACACCTCGGACATGTATTCGAAGACGGACCGCAACCAACAGGCTTGCGTTACTGCATCAATTCAGCATCACTGGATTTCAAGCAAAAGAAATAAGAATGATGTAACCACAGAGACGCAGAGTGCGCAGAGGTTTTCCTGGCCACTCGCCCCTCGTCCCTAGCCCCTGTTTCTCAGCACTGTTCCCAGGGGAGATTGTGGTACCGCCACCCCCCTGACGAACTGCGGTGATGCTGTTCATTGAGCTCGCCTTCAAAACCCTCATCGATATGATAGACATTGGCGATTCCTGCTTCCAGCAGTTTATGCCCGGCCTCTTTTGAGCGCTTTCCACTGCGGCAAATCAGGATGATAGGCACACTGCCCTGAGCGTCATCTTCGACGACACCACCAAGAATGAGTTTTCTGACTTCAGTAACGAAATGGGGATTAACCACCCAGTCGGGTTCATCAATCCAGGGCACATGCACTGCCCCTTTGGGATGGCCTACAAACAGGTATTCCATGCTGGAACGTATATCAACCAATAATGCCCGCGCATCTTCATTGATTAATTTCCACGCCTGTTTGGGCGTAAGGCCTTGCAGCTCGTCTAACGTTTGCTCAGGCATTATCAGTACCGGTGCGCCCGGAATTCGACCGTTTTGCAACATAGTCAAGAAACGGATTTAATTTTTCTGCAACTGTCTGCAACATGTTGTCTGGTACCTGGAAGTAAGATCCCTCAAGTATATGCTGAAAAGCCATGCGTATATCCTCGTCGGTAAAAGCCGGCTTCTGTTCAACAACTTCCTCATGATCGAAGAAACTGGAGATTTTTTCACCGTTACTGCACGCGAGCGCGTTTTGCAGTGCAGACTCAGCCTGCTCCATCATTTCTGTGAATAACATCTTCTCACTTACATCCGGAGAAGTATAACCTGCCGCCAGCGACACACGCATCTTCTCATGTCCGGTATTAAATACCAGTTTATTAATACTTTCACGAATACGTTTAATCACTACACGTGAGTCGGCATCATTCGTCAATGGCAGTAACACAGCAAACTTGGCAACACCTAAACGTGCAGCAATATCCTCTGTGCGCATGGTTTCATTCAAGCGCTTACCAACAGCAATAATGATCTGCTGTGCAACGCTTTTGCCATGAGTGAGGTAAATGTCCTGAAAGCCTGTAATCTCAAGATAAACTGCTGATATTTTAAGTTTATGGCGCAAGGCGAAAGCGAGCGCCTTTTCACCCTGCTCCTCAAAACTGGCCACACTAAAGAGCCCGGTAAGCTTGTCATGGCCGGTTTTCTTCTCCAGTTCTACAACCTTGCGGTTCAGACGCGCATAGGACTTGGCCCTGCTGAGAAGATCGATTGATTCAAATGGCTTGGCAATAAAATCCGTCGCACCGGCATCAAATACCGTGCGCTTTGCATCCTCTGTATCATCTGCACCGGTGATCATGATTACCGGCAGGGCTGCCAGACGTTCATTATCTGAATTGCGTATATTGGCCAGCAGTTCCATGCCGTTCATTTCCGGCATTTGCATATCGGTGAAAACCACTGATATGGCATCATTACGCTGCAACTGCTGCCAGGCATCTATACCATTGGCTGCTTCATGCACTTGGTAGTCATCAGCCAGCATTTTATATACGGCGCGACGAACCATCTTGGAATCGTCGACAACCAGAATTTGCGGCTTTTCTGTTACTTCTTCACTCATGCCTGTTTATACCCTTAGCGCCGGTGATAAGTGGATAACATCTTCAGGAACCGAACTACCTGTTTAACTAAAGGTTTTTTACCCATTCTGCACTCTAATTAAGGATAGTTCGTTATCCTCCGGTTGCAATGGAGATTTACATTTTTGGACAAATTTGTGTCAAATCATAGAAGCTAAGCTATTATCGAGTGTGACATATAACAATTATGATACAAGCGTCTATACTCTGAATATTATTATAAAAAAACAGGCTTGATGCGGTACTGTCACAACGGAAAACACAAAATAGCAAATCGCTTATGAGCAATCACTATACACTTGGATCGCCACAAGAGTACGGCGAACTTATCGCTGAATTAAAATCTGATATAAGCACGCATCTGCGCAACTCGTTGACCAGTATGCTCAACGACGCCGATGAAAAATTGCTCGATATGGCTGATGAAGCTGCTTACAGCCATGAAAAAGATGTTTTTTACATGCTCAAGAAGAAACTCCTGGATCAAAAATCGGAAGTTGCAGCGGACTTCATCACGAATATATTGCCCTTGCTGCGTCCTTATGCTGTGACCCAGGCAGAAGAAGCCGCACAGAGAGTTGAGGAAGTCGATGACGAACTCAGCCTGATCGGCCAGGATGACATGGAAGACATCGTAATGGTGAAAAACGTAGGCACCGAAACTGCAAGCAAATTCCGCGAACAGATTTCAAACCTTGAAACACGCCTTGACCATCTTGCACTTAAAACGACGGACATATTCGCCAAGAATGCGCTGGCGCCCATGAAAATATCCCAGGCCTTCGATGACACGCTGATTGGCAAATTTGAACTGGCTGAACGAAGAGTCATGTTCAAGTTGTTCCAGCAAGATGTCGCGTACAAGCTCGACAGCCTGTACGACGATCTGAATAACAAAATGATCGAGGTCGGTATTCTGCCAACAATAAAAGCGTCTTCAAGGAGCGTCAGGCGCGCTCACGGTCATCAGCCGCAACCAATGGATGTACCGCCTGAAGAAGAAACGTATGATGAGGGTGGTGATCAGCCCTATAGCGGTGATCAGCCCTATGGCGGTGGATATGCAGCCACGGCAGCGCCCGGCGCATACAGAACAGGCCATCATGGCGTTGGTGCGCAACAAGGTGGTGGAACCGGTATGCCCCAGGGTGCAGGTGCTCCCGGCGGTGGCGGTATGCCCCAGGGTGCAGGTGCTCCAGGCGGTGGCGGTATGCCCCAGGGTGCAGGCGCTCCAGGCGGTGGCGGTATGCCTCAGGGTGCAGGCGCTCCAGGCGGTGGCGGTATGCCCCAGGGTGCAGGCGCTCCAGGCGGTGGCGGTATGCCCCAGGGTGCAGGCGCTCCAGGCGGTGGCGGTATGCCTCAGGGTGCAGGCGCTCCAGGCAGCTATTATGGCGGCCAGACAGCGGCCCCGGGCGGAAATTACGGGGATATACCACTACCCCCAGGTTCTGCACCACAAGGGTCTCCATCAGGTGCAACTGGCGGCGGCTTCAGCGGCACACAAGCACCTCCTGATGAACATGGCGTTTATCAGCATCAAACAGCCGGAATGCCCGCGAGTAAAGTAAGTAACACCCTGGGTAATTACCTTGGCGCCCCGATTAAAGGCGGTGGCGCAAAAGCAGCTAAAAGCGGCGAGCAAGTTTCTGCATACCCCGTCAGCACAGCTCACCACTTTGGCCACGATGAAATAATATCCGCCTTATCCAGCATTCAGGAACAACCCGAGTTTACCAACCCCGATGAACTCAAGTTCAGTGCCGAGATGGTTAAACAGGCTGTGATGTCGGCTATTGCGAGATCCTCTGGTGGCATAGTCACCAAACGCATGAACCAGATCGCAGAGAAAACCATTGATTTCATCGAGCTGGTATTCGACGCCATCATTGAAGATGAAGACATTTCCGATACGATCAAGGCACTGCTGCTACGCTTACAGATCCCTGTCATCAAAGCATCCATGATCGACCAGGAATTTTTCATATATGACGATCACCCTGCCCGTGTATTACTGGACAGAATTGCAGAAGTCGGCATGGGCATCTCTGGACACAGTGATGAAGTATACGTGCGGCTGGACAAGATTGTGAACCAGTTGATCAGCGAATACGAACTGGACACTCAGGTATTCCAGAATGCGCTTGATAAAGTTAACGAGTTTGTTAAGGAACGCGATGAGACAGCGCGTATCAGGGAAGAAGAAGCACAACAACAGGCTCTACGCGAACACGCAAGAAACTCCGTGCTTAGATCGCTGCGCAATATCACTGCCGGCAAGACACTCCCTGAAGCCGTGCATGCACTGGTGTTGAAACGCTGGCCAACATTGATGTTTAACCACTACCTTGAAAACGGCAAGGACAACGATGACTGGATTATAATTATCGAAGTACTGCGTGATGTCATTGACAGTGTACAACCGCTCAAATCCGCTGAGGACCTTGCCTACCTGGTCACTGAAAAGGACAAGCTCATAGAACGTGTAAATCAACAACTGTCGAGAACATACAAATCCAGGAAAGATATTCAGCATGTCGTCGACGGCCTGATTGAAACTTATGATGACATGATCGCTGATGCCAACTTCCAGGAAGAAGAAATTCAAGTTGCAGAAAAAACTGTCGCCGAAACTCCGAGAGAAAAAGAACCCATCAAACCGGAGCCGGCGCATGTTCCGAAAACCAGGCTGCCTTCAAACATCATGCCTGGCATGTGGTTCCAGATTACCACTGGTGAGGGCAATCCCACACGCCGCTGCAAACTGTCAGTCATCATTGTTGAAGATGAAAAACTGATTTTCGTAACGCACGATGGTGAAGTCGTTGCGGAAAAGAGTTTTGAGGAATTTACACAGGAACTCGACAAGGATATATCAAAGGTCATTATGGGCCACTCGGTATTTGACTATGCACTGAATTCAGTGATTACCAAGCTTGGGCCGACCACCCTGCACTAGCAGGCATCTTTTAATTAAAAGCTTTTTTACCACAGAGGCACAGAGATCACAGGGATTATTACAGGTACAAGGGACGAGTAACGAGGGGCAAGGAAAAACAAAGCTGAGGTGAGGGAGGACCAGTACGTCGCCTGAATGAAATGAAACGCGAACAACTCATGACATACCTCGGATGCTGCATCCGGGCTATAAACTGTAATAGTCAGGCTTCAATCCGACAGACAGTGTCGCATTAACTCAAACCCGGACGATGATTTTTTGTCAGTATAGTCGGGATTGGCGATATAGAAAAAGCTATGGATATTGACTCTCGCAGAGGCGCAGAGAAAACATGATGTCAAACCTCCAATATAGGCAGGTTTTCCTCTTATACGAAAATCAACAACAACTGCAAGATCAGATCGCGACTAGTACATTTTCATGGAATAACAAATACATAACACCTTTGCGTCTTTGCAAGAAATAATGGTCTCAGGCATCATTATTGGGCCGGTGACGGCATTAGAGATCTAGCAGTAAATGTCAGATCAAGTCTGAACTACTACAAATCAGGCTCTCAGACCAGCCATCGGGTCTTGCTCCGCGTCATATGCTTTACCTTACCCCTCGAACCTCGTTCCTGATCCCTGTATTTACCGGCAGTATTTATTGATTTTGGCACGAAGGCTTTTCGTCGCGCTGGCACGTTCGCCGTCTGATATATAAACCCTGTTACCATCCTTGTCCAGTTTGTATAATGCGTTGGCCCGTTCATAGTGACGCATCCGGTCGCGGTATCGATTGCATTTCTGCCGGTTCTTTTCATTTTCAGCTTTTTGCTTGTCGCGCTTTTCCTGCTTCTCAAGCCGGTCTTCTTCCATTGATTGAAGCAGGCGCTCGCGTTTTTCTTCCCGCGACAACAAATCCTCAGAGAATGAAGGTTCTGGTGTCGTCTCTTCAACATTCATTTCAACCGTTGGCTGAGTGGCTTGCGGTGAATCACCATAATGGACCTTACCATTTTCATCCACCCACTTGTACACACCCGCATGAGCAGCAACAGGTGCAATAAAAATAAGCAACATGATTATATTCTTCATACCGGTTTCCATATCTATAAATTTATAGCACATGCCTGAAAAATTTTGCTTATACAAGCATACGAGACTATATCAGTCCACAGATAAACACAGATATTAAACATGTTATTTGTCCGCAAAAAACGCAAAGGACGCAAAAAGCGCTAAAGCCTTTAGTTATGTTTTTGCCTTGATCGCGTTGTTTGCGTTTTTCGCGGACCATTATTATTTTCATGGTTTACCAAAGACACTGAACTCCTGCGTTTACAGGAGTAACGGCATAAAAACATCTGGGCTTATCTGCGTTCATCTGTGGAAATACACCTTACTATACTCTGTGTTCCACATTGAGCTCTGTGGTTCATACCCCCCCCGGATTGCGCTTCGCTTCATCCGGGCTACAAAAAAGCCGGGCTTGGCCCGGCTTTATTTGCTGCTAAAAACATTATGTTTAGATTATGTAGCCACGTTCATCGTGCTGTGTAATATCGAGACCTTCGGTTTCCTGCTCATCGCTAACGCGCAGGCCAAGTATGGCATCAACGACTTTAAGAATCACAAAAGTCACGGCCGCTGTCCATAAAACCGTTGCAACTATACCTGTCAATTGCACACCAACCTGAGATCCCATGTTCATGCCCTCTGCATAACCGGCGCCGCCGAGACTTGATGCAACAAAAACGCCCGCCAGGAAGGTACCCAGAATACCGCCAACACCGTGCACCGGAAACACATCGAGTGAATCATCGATTTTCAGTTTGCGCTTGATAAACCCGGTCGCGATAAAACAGATAACACCGGCAGAGGTGCCGATCACCAGCGCACCCATCGGACCTACAAAGCCTGATGCCGGTGTAATCGTACCCAGACCTGCAACCATGCCGGTTACCGTACCCAGGGCACTTGCCTTGCCGTACCTGAACCACTCCATCACCGCCCAGGTGAATGCACCGCAGGCTGCACTGATATGAGTTACCAGTATCGCCATACCTGCATCGCCGTTGGCAGCGACCGCGCTGCCGCCATTGAAGCCGAACCAGCCGACCCAGAGCATGCCCGCGCCGGTCACCGTCATGGTCATGTTATGCGGCATCATCGCTGTCTCCGGGAAACCATTGCGTTTACCCATCACCATCGCAGCCACAATAGCGGCGACACCTGCAGTGATATGCACCACGGTACCTCCGGCAAAATCGAGCAGGCCTTTCTCGCCCAGCCAGCCGCCGCCCCATACCCAGTGACATACCGGGAAATACACCAGGCTGACCCAGAAAATACTGAACAACAACATGGATGAGAACTTCATGCGCTCGGCAAAACCGCCAACAACCAGTGCCGGTGTAATGATCGCAAAGGTCAGCTGGAACATAACGAACACGGTTTCCGGCAAGGTGCCATTCATGGATTCACGTGTTACCTCAGCAAGGAAGAGATTACTCAAGCCGCCTACCCAGCTGTTACCCTCGGCAAAAGACATGCTATATCCATAAATAACCCAGATTATCGTTACCACGCAGGCAATGACGAAGCACTGCATCAATACAGACAATACGTTTTTACTACGCACCAGACCGCCATAAAACAGCGCCAGGCCGGGAAGTGTCATGAACAGCACCAGCGCAGTTGAAGTCATGATCCAGGCAGTATCACCCGAATCGAGTGTTTCAGCCTGTGTCGCCAGGGGTGATAATAAAAGCACGGCAATTGAGGACAGCCTGTTGATCAGACATTTAAATTGATTCATTTTTATATTTCTCCCCGGAAATATTAAATCTCCAAGTAATTTATAAAACACATAACCCTTTTGTTCTCCGGCAAGGCAACAACGCTCGCGAAGAAGGAATTTACAGATGAGTAAATAACTGACTGAGCAGGTTTACTACGGCGCATGAGGACAAAAGACCATACGTGACTAAAGCGCCTCGTTGCCGGATTCGCCGGTCCTTATACGAATAGCCTGTTCAATCGGTAGAACAAAAATCTTACCGTCGCCGATTTTCCCGGTGTTGGCCGACTCACGAATCGCGTTAATGACATTTTCAACATCATCATCGCCAACAACTGTCTCCAGTTTCACTTTTGGCAGGAAATCAATTCTGTATTCAGCACCACGATAGAGTTCGGTGTGACCTTTCTGACGTCCGAAGCCTTTAACCTCGGATACAGTAATGCCCTGAACGCCGACTTCAGACAGTGCTTCGCGCACGTCATCGAGCTTGAAGGGCTTGATTATTGCTTTGATGAGTTTCATTTATTCTCCCGATAGGTACTGTGGTTATCTATTTATGCTGTGATGTCCCACCATTTCTGATGGAATAAAAACCCGACCATTACCGGGCGGGCTCAACAACTCGACTACTGAGGGACTTTTTACCATATTTGCCCCGGTCTTTGTATTGTGGGCACTGCATCGAGCATAAAAAAAGGCCGGGCATTTGCATGCCCGGCCAACCACATTACCAACAGG
>Ga0316193_10000430_pt1 | contig 25889 bp, 26 predicted proteins | sample MerIslsedime2_MG_FD_207735 | JGI IMG/M metagenome (GOLD analysis project Ga0316193, IMG submission 207735) | Coastal sediment microbial communities from Maine, United States - Merrow Island sediment 2 | ecosystem: Environmental > Aquatic > Marine > Coastal > Sediment | place: USA: Maine... | reverse complement strand
TGGCCGCGCCATAAACTGCTACCTCTCAAATGTAATAATCAGAGCAGTCTATTTTCACAGGAACCATGCGGCATGTGCAAGGAAAAAAACTCTGATGGGCCATAGTAGATCTGGTGGCGTAAGATGCTCCATCCTACTCAGCGGTTGGCACAAAGGTAAGGGCTGCAGCAGGTTGCTGCTGCGGTAGATGTATTGAATCTGTTTTGGAGCACTGGTGGAGGAATAGAAATTCCAAACTCCAAGCACCAAATCTCAGGGTTTCAGGTGTCAGGTGTCGGGTGTCAGGAAAAAGAGACATACAAGCTGAAACCTGAACACTGAACACTGAAACCTTAGTCACTATGATTTGTGATTTGGAATTTTTAGTCACCCCAGCAGACTTCCCCATGAAGGAAAGATGTCAAAAGCCCCCTCTGCAGTTGGCTCAAAGCCGGGTCCTTTGCGCCCGGCTTTCTTATTTACTCTGCAAGACCTCTTCCAATATATCCATACCACGTTCCACCAGATCACGTTTGGCCTGGCTACCCATGTGGCCGATCCTAAAGACCGTGCCTGCAAGCGGGCCGTAGCTGCCACCTACTACCACCCCTCTCTCCCGCAGCGCACTGTCCAGATCTTCCCAGGACCAACCTGCCGGGATTTTGGCAGCCGTGACCGTGGGTGAACAAATCTCTTCACTGACAGGATAGAGCTCAATTCCCATGGCCTGCATCCGACCCCGACAATAAGCTGCCACATCCGCGTGACGTCTAAATGCCACTGCTAACCCCTCATTTAAAATCAGCCTGGTAGCCATGAGTAATCCGGCCATACCGTGCCAGTTATTCGTGTAGGGAAAGTGCCCATCTTTAACCACGGTTTTCCAGGGAACCAGGGAGTCATAGCCCACATAAGCTACTTCCTCAACGGCTGCCCAGGCACGCTCGCTCACTGTAACCATAGCCAGATCCGGAGGTAGACTCAGAACCTTTTGGCTACCAAGTAAGCCAAGGTCAATATGCCAGTCGTCCACCAGCACCTCTACACCGCCGCCGCTGGAAACGAAATCAACGTAAAAGAGTGCGTCCACCTCCCGGCAAATCGCGCCAAGCTCCTCTAGTGAGGTAAGCGTGCCACTGGGGGTCTCACAGTGAACAGCGGTTACAAGCCGGGGGCGAAATCGCTGGGCCGCTTCACGCACTTGCTGTAGATCTGGGACATCGTCATAGCCAAAGCCAATTACTTCAACTTCCATTCCTAGCTGCTGGGCCATGTCGCCTATTCCATAGCCGAAGACGCCGCTTGCCACAGCCAGCACCTTGTCTCCAGGTCGAAGCACGCTCTTCAGTCCGCTCCAGAGAGCTATCATGCCTTCACCAGTTTTGATCACTACCCTGTTTCTGGTAGCCAGGATCTTCCCCAGATGGGTCTCGCATCTTTGATATAATCTAAGAAATTCGTCCTCCAAATCCGCACTGCCATAGTTAATCTGGTAAGCTGCTCGCAACTCCGGCGGTACGGAAACAGGTCCAGGAACCAGACCGATATCATACGTTTGCATGGGTGACTCCTCCAAATGGGATTAGCTGCACGTGGCGGCATTGCCGGTCAAGATGGCAGGCTGTTCTGGAGCACCAGAGGAATAGAAATTCCAAATCACAAAGACTGAGGTTTCAGGTTTCAGTTTTTTTTGTTTTTCTTCCCTGACACCTGACACCTGACACCCTGAGACTTAGTGCTTGGAATTTGATATTTTGCAATGCTCCACCCCTCAGGGGTAGCCCAAAACCGGGATCCCTTTGGGACTGGATTCTTTACTCCCCCATCCAGATCATCTCTTTCACCGGTGTAACTCTCTTAATAAGTCCTCTACCAAGCATAAAATTCTGCATATCGACCCAGCGGGACGGTTCCTGTTTCGGGCTCCCCATGAAAAAAGGAAGCGTTGCCTGGTAGGCCCTGCGATTGAGTTCGTCTCTAAGATCCGGGTGGAGCTTCAAAAAAGTCTCCAGGCTTGCTTTGGGATCACTGACGGTCTGGTGTATTCCTCTGGTCAACCCCCTCATAAAGGCCATTACTCTTTTGGGATGAGTCTCTATCTCTTTGGAGTGAGTTATGATGACCAACTCATAGAAATCAGGAACCCCGTGTTCTTCCAGGGGGAAAATACCCACCTCCCTGCCCTCCAGCTCAATTTGTATGGCCTCGTAATTTCTAAAAGCACCTACGACAGCGTCCACTTTGCCGCTCAGAAGCGACGGCGCCAGATTGAATCCTACCCGGTAAATATCATAATCAGATGTTTGGAGACCAGCCCCTTCAGCCACGGCCTCAAAGAGCACCCGGTAAAGTGGTTCAACCGAATAACCGATACGCTTGCCTTTGAGGTCGGCTGGAGTCTTGAATCCAGATGATTTCAAATAGAGGATGCTGCTCAAAGGATGTTGTACGAGGGCACCGATGGAAACAACCTGCAACCCTTGTGAACGTGCTGTTATTACGCTCGCCTGATAGCTAATGGCAAAGTTGATCTTCCCGGCGGCAACCAGTTTCAGCGGGTCGTTGGGATCAGCTGGCACCATGATATCAACGTCCAAACCTTGTTCTTCAAAAAAACCTCTGGCTTTGGCCACATACACCGGCGCATGGTCTGGATTCGGGAACCAGTCCAACATGCAACTCACCTTATCTGCGGCCCCACCATTTCCCGCCAAACAATATAAAAAGGCCAGACTGCTAAGCACTACCACAAGTGTTTTTATTCGGCATATCATCGCCTTTCCCCCTTCTCCCTTCCGCATTCCAGTTGGCTATAGCCCGCATTATTCACGAACCGCCTGCTGCGACCGCGGATTTTCACTTGTTCGATCCACCATGTCGCCAGGGAATGAGCAAACGCTCCACCACCACCACAAGTCCATATAAGCCCATTCCCAAAATGGACAGCCAGAAGATTGAAGCAAACACGAGTTCCACCTGAAGCTGGGCATTTGCGTGGATCATTAGATATCCTAAACCTTCCCTAGCCCCAACCCACTCCCCTATAACCGCTCCAATAACGCTTACGGCCACTCCAATCTTGATCCCCGAAAAAACAAAAGGAAGTGATTGAGGCACACGAACTTTGAAAAACACCTGCCCCGGTGAGGCTTCGAGTATTTGCAGCAGGGCTAAGGTGTCAGGATCTGCTGCCTTGAGTCCTTCTACCGTGTTAATCACAATGGGGAAAAAGACGATAATTGCCGTCATTACTACCTTTGATCCGATCCCATAGCCAAACCACAGGATCAAAAGCGGCGCAATGGCGAACACGGGAATTGTCTGAGACGAGATAATCAAAGGGAGGAAGGATCGTTCAATTATCCGCGAAGCGTGGATGAGAACAGCCAAGGTGAGTCCCACCACCAGGGCCAGCCAAAAACCCAAACCTATTTCGATCAGAGTAACCACACCATGAGCGGCAAAAAGATCCATGCGTTGCCACATGACCTTCAATATTTCCCAGGGCCCGGGCAATATGTATGAAGGTATCTCGAAGAAATGCACCGAAGCTTCCCAAGACAGGCCCAAAATCGCTAAGAGGGCCACAGGCAATGCAGTATTTACCAATCGAGTTTTCATGGCTCTGGGACCGTCAGTTCGTCTTCCAGGAGTCCAAGAAGGTATTCTTTACATTTGACCATGTCCAGCTCGGTAATTTTCCTCGGCCGTTGGAGGTCCACCTGGAGTGATCCCTTGATTGATGCCGGCCGAGAAGTCATGACATATATCCGATCAGCTAAAATAAGTGCCTCATCAACATCGTGAGTAACCAGTAAAATGGAAGGCCCGAATTGACCCCACACCTTCAGCAACCATTTTTGCATGATGCTTCTGGTAATCGCGTCCAGCGCACCAAACGGCTCATCCAGCAACAAGATGTCCTTCTTGCAGAGAATAGTTCTCATCAAGGCGACACGTTGTCTCATGCCGCCAGAAAGCTCTTGAGGATAACTATCTCCGAAACCCTCCAGACCGAAGGTTTTTAGCAGATCGCGGGCCTGCTCTCGTGCCATCCGTTTGTGTTCCCCCTGAATCTCCATGCCCAGGATGGCATTATCCAATGTGTTTCTCCAAGGAAGCAAGAGGTCTTTCTGCTGCATGTACGCCATTCTGCCTCGAAGATGAGGGACCTTTTTGCTATTGAGAGATATGCTGCCACCGTCAGGCGAGAGCAGCCCAGCCAAGATGTTGAAAAAAGTGCTCTTTCCACAGCCGCTGGGTCCGATGATGGCAATGAGTTCTCCGGGTTCAGCGCTAAGGCTGATCTGCTGGAGGACCTGCAGTGTATCACTGCCTCGGGAGAAGGCTTTCGAAAGGTCTTCAACCTGAATGAGGGAAACGCCGCCGTGCTTTTTCATATAAAAAACCGCTTTCCCTGCGTGGGAAAACGGCATTTTGAGCGTCTTGGGATGAAAGTGAGTTCTGGCTGCGGCCGAGATGCTCTGAGGTCTTGCCGCTTCCCTACGCTGGTATTACCCAGATCAGGTGCAAAGGGTTACCTGGTCCTATGCCAGGCTCTCAGTCAACCACCCCTAGCGACATATTCACGGTAGCAACCTTGTCGGGGAAAGTCAATGATTACCCGGAAGGATAATACACTGCCGCTGAAAAGCTAATGAGAACAATTGTGGCTAGGAGTTGGCGTTCAGCAGGGTAAGCAAGTCTTGCCAGTTGGAAATCCTCAGCACCGCTGGACCCGGATCATCATCAGTCGGCCCCAGCATTCCAGGGGCAGGCGAAATATTGTTGTCCCGCACATAGGTGGTCCAGATGGGCTTGAGCCCAGACCGGAGAGCACCTGCTATATCCGCATCCGGGTCATCTCCCACAAAGGCAATGTGGTCTTTCTCCACCCCTAACTGCTGGATAAGCTCCCTGAAGACTGACTGGTGGGGCTTGCGATACCCCAGATCCCCTGAAATGAGCACCACCTCAAAGAAAGGTTCCAGCTCGAGTTGGGTTATCAGGTTCCTGGCAGCGGGGGGATGAGTGAAATTGGAGAGTAGCCCGATACGGTACCGGTCTCGAAGAATGGCAAGCATTTCCTTGGTTCCAGGAATAATTGTGGCATGCTGAATAAATGCCGAGAAATAGAGGTCAACGGCGTCTGAGATATGGGGATCATCCGGCGAAACGTCATGACCTAGTTTGGCTAGAGCGGAGCTGATCCAAAACCTGTTGTGACTTTCCCTCCCATCTCGCTTGGTCTGTTCTAAGAAGTCCAGCACCGCTTCACTGTGAGCCTTCACAAATTGGCCGTGGTCAATGGCGAAGCCGTTTTCCTTAAGACTGCCGGTGAGCCTTGTCAGGGCATCCTTCAGTGCAAGGGGTTCCATGGTGATAAGAGTATTGAAGAGGTCAAAGCCAACTGCTTTTATATTTTCCATCACGGTTCCTCTCCTTGCATAATCATATCCTTATCCACATCCCGCATCCCACATCACCTGAGCCTTAGCGCCCATCGCCGAACATAGTTGCGGAAACATTTAAAAAATGCAACCCATACCTTTTTATATTCTGGTTCGTTTATGGCGAGGTGGGGATCAGGCCATAACTGGTTAGTTTGACATTCTAGACCGGTTCGGGCTATTCTGCCTGCGCATGAGTCGTAATTGCAGAGCCAACTAAAACACATCTCGATAGTGAAATCGCAAGCAATAAATTGCCTTCTGGAGAGAAGGGAGTACAGGTATGGCAAACGTAGATGCGGACAACATATTAGGCCTCATTGATTCAAATAAAGGAGAGATAATCTGCAAAGATTGTTTAACTGAAGAGGAGTTGTCGCACATTGCGGAGGAAGAGGCTATAACCCAGGATAAGATCCTGAAGGACGACAGTTATCTGTGCAATCGTTGTAACAAGAAACTCTAACCCCATTTTTCCCCACCCGGAAAGTCTGTACACCTCATTTCTACCAAGAAAAAGCCCCCGTTGGCCGATCAAGCAGCCAGAGGGGGCTCGTATAGACAAGGAGGTTTCGAGACCTTGCTCTATGTGAAAATCTAACCATTCATATTTTAATGGGCAAGGCTGATAGCCATTAGCGAGATCTTGGGGTCATTCGTTTGGCATGGGATTGCACAGATACTCATCCGAAATTGCCACTCTGCCACAGTTGAAACATATATACTTGGGGTCTCTTGTTAACTCCTTGATCTTGTCGAAATCACCGCAACTCGCCAGAACACAAATATGACCTGAGTGGTCTCCACTACAGACTTGTTCAGCCATTATTCCACCTTAAACGTTTAGCAATGAAGTGCATTACTCATTTCTGGATGTTCCGTACCACTCCTCAAACGTCTCGCCCCTGATCTTGGCCTGACGTTCCAGTTCTGACTGACAACGAACACAGAATAGAGCGAAGGGCATTAACTGCAACCTTTTCTCATTGATTTGTTCTTCGCACTCCTCACAAGAACCATAATCACCATTTTTAATGCCGTCCAGAGCATCTTCAATCAAGTGGAGTCTTTTCCTCAGCCGTTCACCAAACAAGTGAGCATACTCGGCGGCCATGTCTGCGGTCGCATAATCCCCCAGGTCTCCCGTATGGTCCTTCACCCGGGCGCGTTCAATCTGGACTCTCACCTCGTCGAGTATTTCCTGGCGCATGTCCTCAAGTGTCTTCCGCAATCGTTGTCTGCTCTCATCTGATAAGGTCATTGCCACACTCTCCTCCAGTTCTTGTGGAAGCTTCGAGTTTTCAATACCCTTACCGGCAAAGCGTTCAGTCCAAAGTAAATATACAATTGATATTATTGATATTTTATATATTCAAGCGAAATGACGCGTAATTATGATGTTTTTTTTGTCTTTGGTAAAGAAAAAAAGTTACATCAGACAATTTTTTTTTGGCGAAATTGGGGGATGTTTGAGACTAGCCCTCGTCGGGCGTGGGGATGTGTGACTCACAGGGGACTCCCACCTGGCAAAGACCGCAGCCCACTTTGTTTTCCCGGCCATATTTCTTCCGCACATAGCCCCTGGCCTTTCCGAGATGGTCTCGGCATCTTATCTTGTCGTGTCCCTCGGAACTAATGGCCTTGACTGGGCATTGCTCAGCGCATTTCTTGCAGATGCCATGGCTGAAAAAAAGACAGTAGGCCTGGTGGTTCTGGTAAGGCCGTGGGGTAGCGGGAATCTCCAGTCTGGCCACCACTGAACCAGCCCGGATAGCCTTGCCCACAGGGGTAATTAAACCGTCGCAGAGGCCAAAGGTGCCCAATCCCGCTGCATGGGCTGCATGGCGCTCGGACCAGGTGGATGCGAAGCCGTACAGCTGCGAATCTTGCCTACCCCAATGGGGTGAAAGCATTGGTGCCACCGCTTGGACGGCCTCATCCAACAGTATTTTAACAACGTGCTGGCGCAAGGCCACATTAAACTTCTCGCCCAAATCTCGGGCTGCTGCCCAGCGCGGCGAAGGATAGACCTTCTGATCAGCATTCTCATCTTTTGTAACCCGGGTCTGAGGCAGGATCCAGCTGATCACGGTCAGATCTTCCGGGGCCGCTTCAGCATCGGGAAAAGTCAGCTGGAAAATCTCCATTGGCGTCCAGTAGAAATCGCCTATGTGACCTTTGTACTCCTGGTAGATGGCATCATCACCGCGAGAGAACCCAACCAGAGGTGAATCCCAGGCGACCTCCCCACCAGGCAAACCGAGGGTGTTCAAAGGAGAGGTAGCTACAAAATCCACTATTTTCCGGATCAGCCAGTCAACTGGATTTTCTTCATTGTGATTGATAACCATACTGAGTCTTTCTCAATCATGAGTGAACAGTTTCGGGCAACTATACAGCAGCCTGAGAGACTCGACAACAACGTTATAGGGTCAAATTTTTTGTTTTTGAAGTCTATCTCCTCCTTGCGATCCGACCATTGACAAATCAACACATGGTAGATATAGGTGCCAAATCTATGCACCACTATTCTGGTTAAGGAGGGCACGAGTGAATACAGAATCGAACTTGATCGAGAGCAACTACCGGGACTTGAAAAAACTCTTCCAAAAATACGGTTACAAAGATTTCAAATTCATCGATCCTGAGAAAATTGTAGTCTCCCAGTGGGTACGGATGAAATGTATGTACGGCTGCGGGGAATACGGACAAAACGCTTCCTGCCCCCCGAACGTGCCTTCCGTTTCTGAATGCGAGAGATTCTTCCGCGAATACAGTGCCGCTGTCGTCTTTCATTTCGACAAAAAGGTGGAGCAGCCTGAAGACCGTCACGCTTGGTCCAGTAAGGTCAACATGAAACTTGTCAAGTTAGAGCGAGAAGTTTTTCTGGCCGGTTACGAGAGAGCTTTTCTCTTGTACATGGACAGCTGCTGCATATGTTCAGAGTGCTCCAAGGAAAGAGAAAATTGTAAGGAGCCAAGACTGGCCCGCCCCTCTCCTGAGGCTATGGCTATGGACGTATTTACTACCGTAAGACAGTTTGGCTTTCCCATCGAAGTCCGTACGGATTATTCGCAGCAGATGGACCGTTATGCCTTTCTGATGATCGAATAGCCATTTATGCTAATTGGTATGAGGAGTGCGGCCACCTGAATAGCGGCTCTAACTCTCGGAATGCAGAGAAGGATAATCGGTGTAGCCTGTTTCGTCCCCTCCATAAAAAGTTGCTAGATCGGGCTCGTTCAGAGGTTCGTTCTTCTTGAAACGCTCTGGAAGATCAGGGTTGGCCAGGAAGAGCCGGCCAAAGGAGACCAGGTCGGCGCCGCCCGCTTCTAGCACCCGTTCGGCACTATCCCTGTCATACCCCCCACTGGTCATATACGTCCCTTTATAGATTGTTCGGAGTTTTTTGGTTATGGGATTCATAGCACCGTTGAAATCAGTTGGGTTTGAAAGGTCCATCTCTACAACGTGCAGATAGGCAGTGGGGAAGCGGTTCAGTCCTTCAGCAACATGGCTGAAAATCGCCTCCGAATTGGAATCGTAGATATCGTTGAAAGGATTTCCGGGGGAGATGCGAACTCCAACGCGGCCCTGCCCCAAAACATTGACCACCTCTTTGGTTACTTCAAATAAAAAGCGGGCGCGATTTTCGATGGTGCTACCGTACTGGTCCGTCCTCTGGTTGGTGCCATCCCGGAGAAACTGGTCCACCAAGTATCCATTGGCCCCATGTATTTCAACACCATCGAAGTTAGCCGCAAGAGTGTTTTCCGCCCCCTGCCTGAACAGATCAACAATCCCGGAAATCTCTTCTGTTTCCAGGGCTCGGGGGGTAACAAATGGGCTTGGGCCTTCGTAGGTCATCGCCTCACCTTCTGGCTTGATGGCTGAGGGGGCAACAGGCTGGGCGCCCTCCGGCTGTAGGGAAGGATGCGAAATGCGTCCACAGTGAAACAATTGGAGAAAGATCAACCCTCCACGTGAATGAACCAGATCGGTCACCATCCTCCAGCCGGCAATTTGCTCGGGTGAGTAGATGCCGGGCATGTCCGGGTACCCCAACCCCTGGGGTGAAACTTGAGCGGCCTCGGTAATAATAAGGCCAGCTCCGGCTCGCTGCGCGTAGTAAAGGGCATTCATGGGCTGTGGGGAATTTCCTCTACCGGCACGATTGCGGGTCATCGGTGCCATGACCATTCGGTTTTTCAGTTCGTAGGGGCCCAATTTGTAAGGTGAGAAGAGTTTCATCTATTACTCCTTGCGGCCATCGCAACCTTTATCAGCTGTTAATTCGTCGAGAATATGAACCGCTGAACCGCTGAACAAGGAACCGCAGAATATCGAAGTAAAAAATATTGTCTGTTTTTTAAAAATTTCTGCTGTTCGAAATTCCTTGTTCGATATTGTCCTTCGGACTCCCCACCCTGTGGGCGGGTCCCCAGTTTCGATATTCAAAATAGAAAACAGGCTGAATCCCGCTATGCGGGGAAGGACCAGGTTTTCTAGGACTAAATAAACTTCCTCTCCACTGGTGCTTTTAGATCCAATCAGGCCTCCACATCTTTATTTGAACCTGAACGTATGGATTTGCCGTCACTCCAGGCACGACCGATATTGTCACCCACTGACCAATATCGGTTGTCTGGCATAGTGAGCAAGAATGGTTTTACCTTTTTTATGTCGGGCGCACCGTTGGTGAGGAACTGCTCTTCGGAATAACTACCCACAATCTCACCGATGAAAAAAGAGTTGGTTGGTAATTCCACGGTTTTTGAAAGCTTGCACTCTATGGTTAGCGGGCATTCGCTGATCATCGGTGCATTTTTCAGTTCGCCGTAGAATATGGCGAAGAGCTTGGACTTGTCGACACGCTTCCCGGAAACCAAGCCAACGTAATCAGTGACCTCCACCATATCAACAGTGGGGAAGTTCACGCTGAACTCTCCTGTTTCTACGATAGCAGCGTGGGATGCATGGCCTTGGTTTACGGCCACCCCGAGCATGGGCGGCTTGAAGTTGACTCTTGTCAGCCAACCCAGGGCCATGAAATTCGGTCGGCCTTGAAAATGAGAGCCAAGGATGGTGGTTGCCATGGGTAGAACACATGTTTGATCACCTATGTGTATTTTCGCCATTGAAAATCCTTTCTTTCTACAAGTGGTCGTGCTTCTCTTCTTTCCAGGTTTCCAGAAACTCTATTTTATCTTTGGAAAGCACTGTCCTTCGTTCTGGCATTACCTCTTCCCCTGGTAAGTTTTTCCCGCTGGATTAACTCTTCTAACTATACGTATGCAGCTGCATGGGGGCAATGTGAAAAATAGGAGAGTGAATTGCATTTTCCCATTGAATTCGCTAAAATAACTTTAACCTTTGGAAAACATAATAAAAAGTATAAAGAGAGGGATCAATGCAATTTCTCGGCACCGACAAGTATTATCTCAATCCCGAACTAAAAGAGATCGTCAACATCTCTACTGCCATGGAAAAACCCTTGCTGGTCACCGGGGAGGCCGGAACCGGCAAGACCCAGTTGGCCTTCGAGATTTCCCGGGCACTGGAGTTGACTCTGGAAGAGGCTCGCTGCAAATCCACCTTCAAGGGCGAGGAGCTTTGCTACGTTTATGACACCGTCTTGCGCCTCAACGACTCCCGCTTCGGCACCGAAGAGAGCGGTCGGGATGTAAACAACATTTGGGATTACCTGGGCTTCGGCCCGATCGGCCGCGCTTTTCTGGCAGAGGATCGACGCGTCCTTCTGCTGGACGAGATCGACAAGACTGATTCGGACACCCAGGACAATCTGCTGGACGTGCTGGAAGACGCCTCCTTTATCATCCGCGAGATAAACCACAAGGTGAAGGCCAACCATATGCCCATAACCATCATCACCAGCAACGCCAAAAGGGAGCTTTCAGATCCTTTCCTCCGCCGCTGTTACTGCCACCACATTCCCTTTCCCTCAATGGAAGAGATGACCGAGATTATCCGCTTGCACTACCCTGAGATTTCTGCTCCCCTGATGGATTCAGCCCTGGCCATCTTTTATCATTTGCGGCAGCAAGGCTTCGAGAAGCCGCCTGCTACCGCGGAACTGCTGGACTGGCTCGGTGCCCTACAGCTAGATAATGCGAAACCGCCATTCACGCCTGACAAACTTCCTTTTCTCGGAACTCTCCTCAAGCGTACTCAAGACTTGCTGCAACACAAGGGCGTGAAGCGGGAAAACGTTTAGCGAGTACAAGAACGACAATCATGTTCCTTCCTTTCTTTTACCAACTGCGGGATCAGGGTGTCCCCATCAGCCTCCGCCATGTGCTGGAATTCTACCAGGCCATGGAGAAGGGGCTTGCTCCTGACCTGGATCGACTCTTCATTCTCATGCGACTCATTTTCGTTAAGAAAGTTGAGCACTTCGACGGTTTCGAGCAGGCATTCGCAGCCTATTTCCTTGGGGCTGAGGGTGGCGAAATCCCAAAATTCTCCCATCAGGCCTGGGAAGAGAAAGATTTTCGCCGCTGGCTTGAAGAAGAGATGGCCAACGGCTCATTGCCGGAAGATGCTTTGGAGCGGCTGTCGCTGTCTGAACTTCTCCAACGTTTCTGGGATGTGGTCATGGAGCAGAGAGGGAAACACCGAGGTGGTCATACCTGGGTTGGTACCGGCGGCACCTCAGCCTTCGGGCACTCCGGTGCTGATCGCGAAGGTATCAGGGTGCACGGAGACTCACTGCATGGCTCTGCGCTCAAGGTCATAGAGAGCCGCCGCTATGTCGATTATGCCACCAGCGCCACCCTTCGGGCCGAAAATCTCCGCCAGGTCCTCGCAGCCCTCAAGCACATGGCACCTGCAGGGCCCCTAACCGAACTGGATGTGGATGAGACCATTGATCGCTCCTGCAGAAACGGCGGGGAAATCGAACTGGTCTTTAAAAGAGAACTGCGAGATCGTATCCAGGTTATCGTGCTGCTGGACAATGGCGGGGCTTCCATGCGACCTTATTTGGATCTGGTCAAACTGGTTTTCGGTCTCATGCGCGATCACTTCAAGGACTTAGATTATTATTATTTCCACAACTGCGTCTACGGCTGTGTCTATAGCGACCCGAAGCGGCTTGCCCCCTATCTTGTACACCACCTGGTTCGACGTGACCCGGAGACCCGGGTAATCATTATAGGCGACGCCAACATGGCTCCGGCCGAGCTCATGCTCTCCAATGGCGCCATGGACTATTTTTCCAAAATTAGAGTGCCAGGGCGAGATTGGCTGTTGCAGATCCGCAATCACTTCACTCACAGTGTCTGGCTCAATCCCATCCCCCGATCAAGGTGGCCCCGCGAAAGCCAGACCATCGACCAAGTTGGCGAGATCTTTCCCATGGAAGACCTCACCCTGGCAGGGATCAGGCGGGGAGTTGAGTGGCTGAATTCCGGCGCGCCACCGAAGAGAGCTAACAGGCAGGTGGCAGTCTAGATTGCGGATTGCGGATTTGGAAGGGCATAGGGCATAGAGCATAGAGTAGATTGGAGATATGCGACTGAACAATTGATGGATTCGATGCTTGCTTGATACCAATTTGCCTTTCACTGCTTACTGCTTACCGTTTACCGCTTACCGCTTACTTTGGCTGAAGATTTCTAAGGACGAGACAAAGGGAAACCTGCCATGAGAATCGCTGTTATCGGTACCGGCATTTCAGGAATGGTTGCCGCCTATCTCCTTTGCCAGGACCACGATGTAGTTGTTTTCGAGGCCAACGACTATGTCGGCGGGCACACCAACACCATCGATGTGGAGCTCAATGGCGCGAATCACCGGGTCGATACCGGCTTCATTGTTTTCAACAGGGAAAACTACCCCAATTTTGTCAAACTGATGGAGCTCTTGGGGGTAAGCTATCAACCCTCCAACATGAGCTTCAGCGTTCAGTGTGAACGGACCGGTCTTGAGTACTGCCCCACCAACCTGAACTCTCTCTTCGCTCAGAGACGCAACCTGCTGCGACCTTCTTTCTACCGTATGCTTGTGGACGCCTTTCGCTTTCGCCGCGAGGCTCAAGAGATCTTGCGGACAAGTGACTACGAAACCACTCTCGGAGCTTATCTGGAGGGAAAAGAATACTCCCAGAACTTTATCCATCATTTCATCATCCCCATGGGCGCGGCCATTTGGTCGGCTGACCCGAAGCAATTCAACGAGTTTCCGGCCCACTCTTTTGTCCAGTTTTTTAACAACCATGGTTTTCTCAAGGTGAGAGACCAGCCTCAGTGGCAGGTAATCAAAGGTGGTTCAAGGAGCTACGTAGAACCTCTTACCCGGTCTTATAAAGACAACGTGCGACTCAGTTGCCCTGTGGTGTCTATTAAGCGACACGCTGATCACGTAGAGGTGGAGCTACGGCATGGTGAAGTGGAGAGATTCGATCAAGTTGTAATAGCAACGCACAGCGATCAGGCCCTTGCCATGCTGGCCGATCCCTCCGATTCGGAACAGGAGATATTGGCGGCCATCCCCTATCAGGAAAATCTCACCATCTTGCACACCGACTCCTCCCTCCTTCCTAAGAGAAAAGTCGCCTGGGCAAGCTGGAACTACCATATTCCCCGGGAGGAACTGGGAAGGGTAGCTCTGACCTATTACATGAATATGCTGCAAAGCCTCAGTTCACCGATTGATTTCTGCGTAACCCTCAATCGGCCTGACATTATTGATCAAACCACGATCATCAGAGAGTTCAACTACCGCCATCCCGTCTACGCTTCCGAGGGGCCTCTTGCTCAGAAGCGGCGCCAGGAGATAAATGGTATCAATCGCACCTATTTCTGCGGTGCCTACTGGGGCTATGGTTTCCATGAGGACGGGGTAAACAGCGCTCTGGCTGTGTGTGAGCATTTCGGGAAATCCCTGTGAACCTTAAGAGCTACATTTACGAGGGGCACATTCGCCACCGTCGCTTCCGTCCGGTAGAAAACTCTTTTCGCTATCGTATTTTCTTTATGTTCCTCGACTTGGAGGAATTGCCGCGACTGTTCCACAGCAATGTTTTCTGGTCACACGATCGGGTTAATCTCGCTTATCTGCGCCGTCGGGATCACCTGGGTGATCCGAGAGTTCCACTGCAGCAAGCTGTCCGGGACCTTGTAGACCAACGATTAGGAAAGCGGCCGGCCGGTCCCATTCGCATGCTCACTCACTTGCGCTACTTCGGCTATTGCTTCAATCCTGTCAGTTTCTTTTATTGCTACGATGAATCCGATGAGCAGGTGGAGACCATAGTGGCTGAGATTCACAACACCCCCTGGGGTGAAGAGTATTGTTACGTCCTGGGAGAAGAACTCAATGAGCATCCTGCTAGAGGGTGGAAGCGTTATCAATTTGGCAAAGATTTTCACATCTCCCCTTTCATAGATATGGACATCTGGTACGACTGGAGATTTCGAGAGCCCGGCCAATCATTGAGTGTACACTTGACTAACATAGAAAAGGGCAGGAAACTCTTTGATGCCACTTTGACCCTAAACCGGAGGGATATCAGTAGCCGCGACTTGAACAGGGTCTTATTGGCCTATCCCTTCATGACCCTCAAGGTTTCCACCATGATATATCTCCAGGCCCTGAGGTTATGGTCCAAGGGGGCGGTTTCTTACGTCCATCCAGACAAAAGAGAGTAGAGCATGACGAACTCCATTGTTCCGGCTGAAGCTTCTGCTCTTGAGCAGAGAAAACCACGTTTGTTTGATCAGCTTGCCAAAAGATTACTTTTTAAACTCCTCAGTGGTTTGCGCCGGGGAGAACTCACTCTAATCGACGGCTCTGTTCGTCGTATCTTCGGCGCAAAAAGCGACCGATTCCCCCTGGGAGCCACCATCACCATTCACCATCCCCGTTTCTACAGCTCTGTAGTATTTGGGGGTAGTATTGGTGCCAGTGAGGCTTTCATGGCAGGCCAGTGGTCAACTGATGACTTGACCACGGTGGCGCGTATCACCATCTTGAATCGAGAAGTGTTTGAAGGAATGGAAAAGGGTCTGGCCAGGCTCACAGCTCCTCTCCATATGTTTATTCATCTCTTACGCGGTAACACAAAAAAAGGTAGTCGCCTCAACATCGCTGCCCACTACGACCTGGGAAACGACTTCTATAAGCTCTTTCTTGACGAGACCCTCACGTATTCCTGCAACATATTCGAGCGCGAAGACAGCACCCTTAAAGAGGCGTCCCTTGCGAAGTACGCCCGCATCTGCCAGAAGCTGGATCTGTCGTCTGAAGACCATGTGGTTGAAATCGGCACTGGGTGGGGTGGTTTCGCCATCTACGCAGCACAGAATTATGGCTGCCGCATTACCACAACCACAATTTCCGCGGCCCAACATGATCTGGCAAAAGCACTCATTGGCAAGGCTGGAGTGGCCCACAAGGTGGAATTGCTGTTAAAGGATTATCGGGATCTCAGAGGGAAGTACGACAAGCTCGTTTCCATCGAAATGATAGAGGCCGTGGGCCACCAGTATTTCAACACGTTTTTCCGCTCTTGCAGCAAGCTTTTGAAAGAAGACGGCATGATGCTCCTTCAGACCATAACTATGACAGACCAAGTTTTTGACCGGCACAAACGGGGTGTCGACTTCATCAAACGGTACATCTTTCCGGGAAGCTGCATACCCTCTATTGCGGCAATGAGTCGTTCCATCGCTCGCGCCAGCGACCTAAAGCTTTTCCATCTCGAGGACATCACTCCTCACTATGCCAGAACCTTACGAAGGTGGAGAGAGCGATTCTTTGCCAATATAGACAAAGTGCGCGATCTGGGCTTGCCGGAGACCTTTATTCGCATGTGGGATTATTATCTTTCTTACTGCGAGGCTGGTTTTACCGAGCGGTACCTGGGTGACGTCCAGATGCTCCTCACCAAACCTTTATGCCGCCGCCCCCCGATTTTGCCTGCAATCACATAGCACCACCTACAAGATTGCGGTCGTTATCTACTGCCTTAACAGTTCTCCCTTTTTCACATCATCCATTGCGTCTGATTAGCAAGGTTTCGAAGTCATCTCCTTCTCGGAGTTTGCAGAGCTCCAGCAACATGTACGCAGAGATGGCCACATTTCCCAACAGCATGATTGAGGTAAACCAAACCAGTTTACGCCACAGGCGAAGTTCTTTATATGCCACCCAGACGAAGAAGGTCAGGAATCCGAAATAAGCATCCGCCAGCGTGACTTTAAACCACCAGTTGGGCCACATGGTGCCCACGGCTTCGAAAATGTTCTGGTCAATGCTCGCAGTTATTATTACGGAAAGCATACCGATAAGGATAAGGGTAAAAAGTGCTTTTAGAATATTCAGAGTTTTTCTATCCATCTTTATAGCTCCTCCCCCCTATTGATTCTCATCTATATTTCCTTTTGCAAAAAATTAGTTCCGAACAGAAACGAAACAATATTAAAAAAACGGGAGTAAAATAGTAGTTCAATAGTACAATAAAGAGAAGCAGACATTGTACCTAAACCGGAGCTACGGGGGTACCACCCTGTTTAGCCGCCCATTTGACATCTAGATTCCAAGACTTATCTTCCCTTCACTTAATTGATTCCGCTCAATTAATGGGATTGCGCTGGAGCGTTTAAGATAAGGAATTAGATATGGATTTCAGGGGTGTTACCCAATTGCGGAGAAAATCTATCCGGATCGATCTGGCGCTGTTTTTCTTTATTGCCATGAATCTAAGTTGGTTCGGAGCCCAAGCAAATGGCGAAACATTTGTGGGAAAAGCAGTAAATGAAAAAGGTATCTTGGAGTATGTTGAATACCACACGGTCATATACGAAAACGGCAACGTCAGTGAAAGTCAAACCATTTATTACGATGCCAATAATACTAAGATCGGAGAGTTAATTTCAGAATACTCTTTCGGTCCCCAGTTAGGAAGCTACGATTTCAGAGATATCCGGGCCCAACACCAAGACGGTGCAAAAGTGGCAGTGGATAGGATTCGGCTCTATCGCAAGCAAAGCCGTGAAGCTGATATTGAAGAAACATATCTTGCGAAAGAAGAGGATCAAATAGTCGGCCAAGGTTTTCATCAATTTATTGTCCACAATCTCGAGCAAATAGCCCAGGGGGAAATTTTCCAGATACAACTCGTCTTGCCATCGAGGTTGGACCAATACGAATTTCGGATTCGCAAACGAAAGATCAATGGTGACACCCTGTATATCCGGCTTGAAATTGACAACTGGCTTCTCAGGATGTTCGCGCCCCATGTTGACGCCGAGTATGACCTGAAAACTCGCCATCTGCTGCGCTATGAGGGAATTTCTAACCTGGAAGACGCTGCAGGAAAACATAAAAAAGTTACCATAACCTATTCTTATGAAAGTTAATTAGTCTCTATGCGGAAACCTTGTTTTCGGATGTCATTCTGAAAAGTCCTGCCGTTGGCGGGACGACGAAGAATCACGAGATCCTTCGCTGCGCTCAGGATGACACTGCCAAAACACCAAGAGTGAAAGGGTAACCAATGGTTGCAGCAAAACTTGTTCAGCTCTACGTGGTAACGGCTGTTTTCTTTTTCGCCATCGATATTCTCTGGTTGGGTGTGATTGCCAAAAATTTTTACAATAGACATTTGGGCCGCTTTTTTAGAGAGCGGGTCAATTGGACTGCTGCCAGCATCTTCTATTCCCTTTACATTCTTGGCATAATGATCTTCGCCATCCTGCCGGGTATCAGTCGTGCTTCATTGGCCCACACTGTTATCCTGGGTGTGCTTTACGGTTTGTTCACCTACGCCACCTATGATCTCACCAATCTAGCCACCCTCAAGGATTGGCCGGTGAAAATTGTGGTGGTTGATATTCTCTGGGGGATGGTGCTTTGTGGCCTTGTTTCAGCCGGCAGTTTTCTGGTTGCCGCGCGTTTCCTATAAATTGCAATGGTTCAATATTTTTTAATCACAAAAATATATAGCTACAACACCATGATTTGGATAGCGATTGCCAAGAAATTCCCTCTTTATATTTTTTTATTCTCTGGATTCCCGCTTTCGCGGGAATGACGAAACTCTTTATAGGACAGTCATCCCCGCGTAGGCGGGGATCCAGCTAACGCAAAGCTTGGTGGCTCGTAGAGACTACATTATTGAACAGTCTTAAATTGTTTTCTTCTTCAGACGATAGTGCGATACCAACCATTCCTCGCCATTTCCATAGCCCCACAGTTCTGAACAGGCAAGAAAGAAGATGCGCCAGCGCTGGTGCCAGCGTTCGGCCTGGCCCTGGCCGTAGGTTTCTGCCAATATGGGCAAGATCTGCTCACGTCTGCTGTCGAGGTTGCTCAGCCAAGCGTCGGCTGTTTCCTTGTAGTGCATGCCGTTCAGCCGCCAGTGATCTTCCACAGTAATATCTTTCTGGAAATGGAATAACAGGTCATGGGAGGCCATCAGCCCCGCAGTAAAGAAGTGGCGCCCCAGCCAGTTGTCCTCTCCCCCATCTTCAAAAAGATAGGCGAATTCTCTGTGGGTGAAAATATGGAGAAAGAGTTTCCCTCCCGATTTGAGCCAGGTGGATATGCGGGCCAGAAGCTTCTCCCAGTTGCGCATGTGTTCAAACATCTCAACAGATACGATGCGATGGAAGGTTTGATCAGTGTCGAAATCATTCATATCAGCACTTATCACTTCTACATTATCGAGCTTCAAGGCTGCGCATCTCGCCTTGATGAACTCCCCTTGCGGCCGGGAATTGGACACCGTTACTACCCGGCTGTTCGGGTATTGCTCTGCCATCCACCGAGAAAGAGAGCCCCAGCCACTACCGAGCTCCAGGATTTCCATGCCATCTTCTAGCTGGGCCCGCTCGCAGGTCAGCTCCAACATAGCCTCTTCTGCCTGGTCGAGGGAGTCGACCCCCTGGGGCCAATAGCAACTGCTGTATTTCATCCATTTGCCCAAGACTTTCTCAAAAAAAGGTGGTGGGAGTTCGTAATGTTGTTCCTTGGGTTTGTGTATTTGCACGGCAACGGGACTATTCCTCAGTTCCTCAACGAATCTTTCCAAGGCCTGACGCTGTTTTTCACTATCGCCCAGATCTTCCAACCGCAATCTTTTCTTGTCCAGTTCACGGATCCCCCAGCGGATAAGGCTGTCTGGAAGGAGACCACGTTCTGCTAGTTCAATGGCAAATCTCATGGCTTCTCCTTTCTCGGAAACCATGGAATGAAACTACTCGTGCTCTTTATGTAGTCCGCATATTCAGGCCGACTATCTACTATTGTTTTTTCCAACAGAGTAACGCCAGAGACTTTCACCAGGAGAAAAGTAATAAGCAGGGGGCTTATCACCACCCATGTGCTTCCTGGTGTGGCCAAAGTGATGATAAACAGACCCCACCAAACCAGAGATTCACCAAAATAATTGGGGTGTCGGCTGTAAGCCCACAGCCTCTTGTTCATCACCTTGCCTTTGTTCTCTGGTACCGCCTTGAAGCGGTACAATTGCCAATCGGCCACCGCCTCGAATATGAAACCAACAGCCCAAATGATCATCCCTAAAAGGTCGAGCATCACTAACTTCGCAGGAATTGCTGAAATCTGCCCAACCTGTAGGGTGAGGGAGATGGTCCATAAGAGCACTCCTTGCAGCCCGAATACGGTAAATAAACTAACCCACCAGAAACGGGCGCCGTATTGGGCTCTCCAGGCTTGATAGCGGCTATCCTCACCGTGACCCCAATTTCGGATGCAGATGTAGAGCGCTAGACGGAGCCCCCATAGGGTGGTGAGCACGGTAATCAGCACTTTTCGACCCAGGTAACCATCTGCCTTGAGGAAAGTAAGCCAGGCAACAACAACGAACCCCAGGCCCCAGAACACGTCCACGATGCTTGCATCCCTTTTGAGGAGACTAAACAGCCAGACTGCAAACATCATGGCCATTACCGCGGCGAGGTTAGCGATGAAAATGGACAATGCATACTCCTTTCACTTTTGTGTAACCATCGTTGTTCCCACAATCCGTTATCTGAGTATTCGGCCTGGACGGAGAGGGTCTTGAACAGACTGTCCCGCTCGCCTCTCAACAATGGCCTTCAAAATATCTTTGTGGACTCTGCGACTGATTGGATAAGCCAGTGCTATGACGAAAGCTGCAATATTACAAAGAGAAGGCACCAGGGCGTAGAGAACCCTGAGAGTGAACTGCACCTGTTCTGATTGCTCGACATTGGGCGTGTAGCCAACAGCTCCCAAAATCGATAGTGCCAAGCCAACCCCTAGAGCCGCGGCAAGCTTCTTGGTAATAGACCATATGCCAATGTATTCACCCTCTCGTCTTTGGCCTGAGAGAAGCTCATCGTAATCAATAACATCAGCCTGCATGGCAGAGGGTATGGCAAGGGTTGCACCGAGCCCAATACCAGAGAGAAACACCAAGACCCCGTAGATGGTTACATCCCCCGGCCCCAAAAAAAAGACGCCGATAAAGGCTCCGGTGTTTATTACCATGGCTGCGAGCCAGGCAACCTTTTTCTCCAGCCTCCGTGCCATGTAGATCCAGGCAGGCAGAAAAAGGACCGCGGTGGCGAAGTAAATGAGAAGGAAAAGATCTGCCAGCTTCGACTGGAGCACGTATTCCACATAATAGAGAATTAAAGTGGCCGGGAGGTTGCTGCCAAAGGCAGCGACAATATACGAGATCACCAATATGATAAATGGCCGGTTTTGTGACACATGCCTGAGACCCTGCATCAGGCTCTGTTTGTCCCCGTAAATATTTTGTGGCCTTTCACGAATGGAGAGGACGCACCACCAACAGAAAGCAATGAGGAGAGGCGCATAGAGCACAGCGATCCAGAAGAATTTGGCCCGCTCCCCTGCCGCAGTTGGCGACAGACCAAAGGCCCAGGCCACAGCCGCCGGGGAGCTTGCTGCCGCCAGAGTGCCGGCGATCAGGGCTCCATCTCTCATGCCCAGTAAGGTAGTTCGTTCGTCATAATCAAAAGTGATCTCAGGTCCCAGGGACTCGTACGGCACTACCACTAGTGTCCAGAAAAAAAACAAACAAAAAACCGTTATGCCGAACCAGACAGTCTCGAAGAACGGAGAACCTTGGGGTGGATGAAAGAGAAAATACATGGACAGGGAGAGAAGAATTGCCCCTCCGGCAATGTAAGGTCTACGTCTACCGAACCGCGTTCGTGTGCGGTCGGATAGATAGCCGATTGCTGGATCGGTTACGGCGTCAAAGAGCCTTACTGCCAATAACAAGTAACCCAGCATGGCAATGTTGACGCCCACCACGTCTGTGTAGAATTTGGGGATATAGACGTATACTGGAATGCCCACAATAGCAAGGGCAAAAGCCGGAGCAGCATAGGCGATTTTTTTGCCTGTTGGCACTTTCTCTGCATTGCGATTCTTCATTCTTTCCCGCAAGTCCTTCCGCCGATTTACAGTATTCGGATGAGTTGGAAAGCATTATTTCCAATTGACTTCCTGGCTTGGGCCAAAATAATCACTGCACCGTTCATGTCAAGAAAATCGGAGATTTAAAGACATGCGGGATCTTCTCTTCGCAAGATTTGGCAGAGCAAGTACAGCATCCCCCCGGCTTGGCCGGTGGCTTTGGTCCATGAACCAACCCGAAGGGAGGGGCATCAAGGGGACCATTTCACATGTAAACAATCCATCTTCCCCCTTTGCCAAAGGGGGACCGAGGGGGATTTTGCTGAGCGTTCGTCTTCCTGAAGATCATCACAGCATATTTACTCTACGAGCAAAGCTTAACTATACCACCAGCAGAACAGGTGGGTTTTGAAAGTACTAAGGTATGGGATTACTAGAGGTTGGAGGAAAGATTTAGGTAAAGAAAAAAGAAAGGTGAGTGGCAATTCACTCACCTTTTTTGGGATAAAAGCTTTTATCCAAATTATTCGTTTCTGGTAAACGCCATCCCATCCAGATCAGTACAACTAGCTTTCTCATCATCGCTTACAGCTTTAGCATCTCTTAGATCGTCGATGTCACAGATGTAAGCATTGCCCTCTTTGTCGTACACATACACCATTGAAGTTTTCGTTGCCTCAGCCATTTCTACTCCCCTCCTTCCATTTTGGTTTTCTTTAATTGACTTTAAGTTTAGGATTGCGAGTGTTCCATACCGCTCACTGGCCATTAAACTAAGTACTCGGCTTAGGCCAGTCAAGGGTGGGGGTTTTTTTTACTGTCAAGAATTATCACACCACCTCCCCTCCCGCGTCAACCTTAATTTTTTTTATTCTGCCAACTAACTCTAAGGGGGCCATTGTAAGTTACGAAGATTAGCACTATATTTTTAAGGCTTGTTTTAAAAAGTGAAACAGCTGGGGACTGCTATGAAAATTGGATACCCGTGCATAAATCGTGGAATCGGTTGCACAGCCAACTCCACCTTCAGGCTTGCCTCCTATTCTGAGGAGCGGCTGATTCAGAAAGTGGAAAACAATTTAGACTGCCTCTTTCAGATTTTGCAGTACAATGTTCAGAATGGTTTCTACTTTTTTAGAATCAGCTCGGACCTGGTCCCTTTTGCCTCACACCCCGTTTGCACCTTCGACTGGGCCAGCCATTTTAGGGGGCAGTTCAGAAAAGTCGGCGAGTTCATAAGAAAGCATGACATAAGAATTTCCATGCATCCTGATCAGTTTGTAGTCATCAATTCGCTCAAAGACGATGTTGTGGAGCGAAGTGTATGGGAACTAGAATATCATTGTGCCGTCCTCGACGAAATGGCCTTGGACAGCACCGCCAAGATTCAGATTCATGTAGGTGGGGTGTACGGCGACAAGCGCTCCGCCACCAATAGGTTTATTGAGAGATACCGCTCTTTGAGCAAGTCCCTGAGAAGCAGGCTGGTTATCGAGAACGACGACAGATCGTATAGATTGGAGGATTGTTTGTCGGTACACGAAAAAATTGGAATTCCAATACTATTCGACACCTTTCACCACCAATGCCTCAACAACGGTGAAACACTGCGACAAGGTTTGCAACTTTCCGCGAGTACCTGGAAAGAAACAGATGGCATTCCCATGGTAGACTACAGTAGTCAGCAGAGAGGTCAGCGGCCTGGATCCCACGCAAAAACGCTGAACATAGCAATCTTCATAAAGTTTCTCCATGAGACCAGAGGATTGGACTTTGATTTAATGCTGGAGATAAAGGACAAGGAAACCAGCGCTTTTAAGGCCCTCAAGATTTTGAAAGAATATCAGAACGGAAAGGAATTACCGTAGTTTCATGAAACCCACTCCATTTAATTCTGAGACCGACCTACCTCCCATTCCTTTTGACCTGCGACACTGCCAGGCTGCTGCCCAACTCAAAGAAAGGGGCCTGCCCTGGACCCCGCACGTGGGCTGCTTTGTCTGGGACCCTGATGAAATTATGGAGGTGACCTCTCCTTTCCCAGGTCGCATATATTTCATTTTAAACCTAGGCCATTTTCTTAGGATCTTTGGCTCTCTGGAGGAAATCTCCAGAAAGTTGGTCTGGCTGCCGACTTACCATCAGACCCGTTTGCTCTGTGACCAGGTTGGCGTGGACCAAGAGGAAGTTTTAGCGGTATTGGCTTCGGCAGATAATATCCGCACCGGGAATGAGCTCCTGGTTCTCTACAAAATGATTCTTAGCAGACTAGAGGTAAGTAAAAATCTATAGTGGAGGTGAGCAGTGGAACAAATTACTGGTTCTGGTTCTAGGAGGGAGACCCTTTTGAGCGAGGAATCGGAGCTTGAACACCTCATAAGAGAATTGTTTGAGTCGCAAAAACTCGCAGTCTTGGGCACCCAAAACGAGGGCCAGCCCTATGCCAACCTCGTAGCTTTTGCCCCGAGCCACGACCTGAAGTGCTTGTACTTTGTCACAGCTCGCGCCACCAGGAAGTACGCCAACATCGAGGCTGATGCCAGAGTAACAGTGTTGATTGACAATCGTTCGAATCAGGACTCTGATTTTTCTCAAGCTGCGGCTGTCACCGCAACCGGCACCGCTCAAGAGGTGGTGGATGCAAAGCGAGATGAAGTCCTCGCCATCTATCTGGCCAAACATCCGATGCTGGAAGACTTTGTTCGATCTCCGAGTTGCGCCCTCCTGCAAATAAGAGTTGAAACATATTATCTGGTGAGAAGATTTCAAAATGTCATGGAGCTTCATGTAAAGTGATGGAACTGGTCCTTAGCCTTGATCAGATCGGTAGTGATGACCGCGAAAGTGTCGGCGGCAAGAGCTTGGCGCTGGCGACCATGGTCAAAAACGGCATGAAGGTGCCCGAGGCCTTGTGTCTCAAAGCGGATGCTTATCATCGTTACCTGGAAACAACAGGTTTGGGCGCACGCATCTTAATGGAGTTCAACCGCAAGGACTTTGCTGAAGTACGATGGGAAGAGATGTGGGATGCGGCGCTCAGAATTCGCAACTTGTTCATTCACACCCCCATGCCAAGCGATCTCCGCACCTCTCTTCAGAGTGTCTTTGCATCCAGACTTCCAGGAGAGTCGGTGGTGGTGCGTTCCTCCGCCCCCGGCGAAGATTCTTTGCACGCCTCTTTCGCTGGTCTGCATGAGTCTTACGTAAATGTACAAGGTGTAGACTCCATCCTCGAACACATTCGGCTGGTTTGGGCTTCACTCTGGTCGGATCGGGCCCTGCTTTACCGGCAAGAACTGGGCTTGGATGTGGAAAAAAGTTCCATGGCTGTGGTGGTTCAGAAACTAGTCTCAGGGGATCGCTCCGGGGTCGCTTTCGGCAAGAATCCCAATGCCCCACACCAAGCTGTGATCGAAAGTGTCTACGGTCTGAACCAGGGACTGGTCGACGGCAGCATCGAACCTGATCGATGGCTTTTGGATCGCAAAAACGGGACGATCGTCAGTCATTTCCCAGCAAACCGAGAAAAAGAGATGGTTGCCGGGCCTGACTCCACTCGTTTACAGACACTTTCAGCTGAACAACAGGCAAATCCCCCACTGAGTGAGGATGAGGTGGCCAGAGTGTTTCGGCTCGCTCTCCAGGCGGAAGAGTTGTTCGGCTCTCCCCAGGATGTGGAATGGACTTTTGTCGGGGGTGAGCTCTACGTTTTACAGTCCAGACCCATCACCTCTATTGGAGCCGAGCAGGAACAAGACAGTCGGGCCTGGTACTTCACCCTCAGGAGGAGTTTTGAGAATTTACGCAGCCTGCGCACCAGGGTCGAGAGCGAGCTCATCCCCGAAATGGAACGGGAAGCCAGATTTTTTGCCCAGCGGGACCTTTCCAATCTGGCCGATAATGAACTGGCCCAAGAGCTAGCCAGCAGACAACAGGCGCATGACAGATGGAAGGACATCTACTGGAGTGAGTTTATCCCTCTGGCGCACGGAATCAGGTTGTTCGGGCAGGTGTATAACGATGCTGTGAGACCCTCCGATCCTTACGAGTTTATGGATC
>Ga0316193_10000429_pt1 | contig 25915 bp, 27 predicted proteins | sample MerIslsedime2_MG_FD_207735 | JGI IMG/M metagenome (GOLD analysis project Ga0316193, IMG submission 207735) | Coastal sediment microbial communities from Maine, United States - Merrow Island sediment 2 | ecosystem: Environmental > Aquatic > Marine > Coastal > Sediment | place: USA: Maine... | reverse complement strand
CGTGCGCCTGCAGCTCGGACAGGCGGGTGATGGTCATCACATTAGCCACGAACAGGCCGATACCCACGGCAGCAATCAGGTCTACAAATACCGTGAGGGCAATAACACCGTAGGTGATGATCGCTCCTTTGGTAGAGAGCCGATGCGCGCGTTTCAGGAAACGCCAGTCGATGATGTCGATGCCTACTTTCAGCGCAATGGCTGCGAGCACAGCGAGGGGTATTGACGCTGTCAGTTCAGCAGCCCACAGCACGATGATCAACAGGATGCAGGCACGAACCAGCCCGGACAAAGCGGTTCGTGCGCCGGCCTGTATATTCACAACGGTACCCATGGTTGCACCTGCGCCCGGCAGACCGCCGAACAGGCCCGACATCATGTTGCCAATACCCTGGCCGATGAGTTCCTTGTTGGAGTTATGCTGTTTGTTTGTCAGGCTGTCAGCGACTACAGAAGTCAGTAATGCATCGATGCAGCCCAGCATACCGAGCACGATCGCATCGAGCAGCATCACCTGCCATTGTTCGATGCTGAAAAAGGGTACCTGTAGCGCTGGTAAACCGGTCGGTATTTCGCCTATGCGACGAACATCATCCGAAGTCAGTAGCAGAATCGAGATGATAGTGCCGACCACAAGTGCCAGCAATTGCGGTGGCATGAAACGCTTCAGGCCGCCTGGCATCAAAAAAAGAATCGCCAGTGTGATCAGAGCCAGCACGCTTTCTTCCGGCTTAATCGCGGCAATCAGTTCTGGCAGGTTTCTCAAAACCTCGATGACGCCACCGGATGGTGCAGCCTGTCCAAGCAACGGACCGATTTGCAGGATGATGAGGATGATACCTATACCGGTCATAAAACCCGAGATTACGCTGTAGGGCATCAGTGTGACGTATTTACCAAGGCGCAGTGCGCCGAACAGAATCTGGAACATGCCCGCCATCACGACGACGGTGAAAGCCATCGCCATACCGTTCACCGGGTCCGATGCGATCAGCTTGGCGATCACTGCTGTAAAGACCACGGTCATTGGGCCGGTGGGTTCGGATATCAGCGTGGGTGATCCGCCAAACAATGCAGCAAAAAGGCCAACCATAATGGCACCGTAGAGACCGACCTCTGCACCGGCGCCCGAAGCTACACCGAAAGCCAGCGCCATGGGCAAGGCGATTACCGCTGCTGTAACGCCGCCAAAAATATCTCCGCGCAGGTTGCCTGTATGTATCTCGTTGAAGATCTGCATCATGCCTCTCGGTAACTAAACACCCATGCGCTAAAGACGCACGGTTAAACCTTGGATATGATTATGAACGCAAATGCATTCAATTACTTATTGAAAGTTGCAATGGGTGCTATAGAAGAGTGTCGATGAAGCCGACGGCAGAATTTATTACTTTTTAGCAGTTTTTTTCTTGCGTGGCGCCGATTTCTTTGCACTTATTAACAGATGCTTGAGTGCTGGCCACATATCCTGCATGCGCTCGCGAATACGGGGTTCGTTTTCAACAGCAAACTCGAGAAAGGTTTTTGCTACCAGTGATAGCTCCTTGCCCTTGGGGTGGACGATGTACCAGTGGCGCAGGATCGGGAAGCCTTCGACATCCAGAATCGCAACGGGACCATCAGCGCCCTCGAGGGTCAGGGTATGCAATGAGAGTACGGATAAACCCAGGCCGCCGACAATGGCGTGCTTGATCGCCTCGTTGCTGCCGAGTTCCATGCGTACCCTGGGTTGCAGCCCGTACTTGTTGAATGTTCGGAAGGTGGCATCGCGGATACCCGAACCGGGCTCGCGGATGATGAACGGCTCCTGTGCGATTTGGGATAGCGGAATCTTCTTCATGCCAACGAGAGGATGGTCACGCGGTGCCATAATCACCAGCGGGTTTGGTGCAAAAGGATAGGCCTCGACCTCGAGTCCGTCCTCAGGCGCCTGGCCCATGATGTAGAGATCATCCTCGTTGGCGTGCATACGCTCGATGACGTGCTCACGGTTCGTCACCTTGAGCGCGAGATCGATGCCCGGGTACAGTTGACTGAAGTGACCGAGCATCTCCGGGGCGAGGTACTTCGCGGTGGTGATAACACCCATACGCAGACGCCCACTCTTCATCCCCTTGAGATCGGCGACTTTCATTTCCAGGTTCGCCAGGGTCTCGAACATTCTGCGGCAGGCTTCATAGAGTTCCAGGCCGGCCTCTGTGGGTTCGACGTTTCTGCCTACGTGTTCGAATAAAGGGAGCCCCATGGCCTCGGTCAGTTTTCTGATTTGCATCGAAACTGTTGGCTGGGTCAGGAACAGTTCTTGTGCAGCACGGGTAAAGCTTCCCAGCCGTACGATGGCTTCGAAGACCTGAAACTGACGCAGCGTTGTGTGTCGGATCAGGTGATCGGGAATGGCACCCGCAGGCGTGTAATCGTTCTCGCTACTAGTCATTGTACTGTTGCTACCTCGGGCCTGGTCGCTAGCCCGGGATCGGCTCGGCCAATGGTGTTTCGTATTTTTCCGGGGCCAGTACCGCGACATCGGAAACAAACACGGTCAGGTGGTGGCCTTCACGCAATAACACCTCGACATCGTCAAGCATGTCTGACATGCGGCCTTGCGGTACGATAACGTGAAACTTGATGTTGGTATCGACGTCGAGTTCACCGGAAACTTCACCACTGGATCCTGCACCCGTCGCTTTGACGATGGTGTAGCCGCTCGCACCATTATTACGGACGATCTCTACGAGGCGCTCTTCGAGCATTTCCATCGTGATGATGGTCAGCAGTTTTTGTGGAAACAACCTGTGCATAGCAATTAACTCCCGTTATGGTTTCTATGACCGCGGTGCGCGGCGCCCAGTCGTAACGGGATCGGCTTTGGATTCCGTGTTTCGATATGCGCTCGTACCGCAAGGACCAGTAGAAATAACACCAGTAAAGCTAATAACAGGTTTGCAATTGTCGTCATTTAAGTGCCCTCATGTGAGACTGGAAACAGTATGGGTTTGCGCTTTTATTTATGCAAATAAATAATATTAAATAAATATATAAAAAAATATCTATGTATTGTCTCAGTCAGGCCACACCCGACGACCATACTGGTAGGTGTCAGACATCATACTTGTTCGGCCACCGCTGTTACGAGCAGGTGACCTTGCTTGCGAGGCCATGTTTGATTCCGAGTCGGGTCTGCTACGCTTTTTTGTCGTGCGTGTATTCTTTTTTATCGTGCCTTTGTTCTTTACCGGCGGGCTGGCGACCGATGCAGCCCTGGTCTTGCGCATTGAATCCACCAGCTTTTGCCTGGTTTTGTCAGTGGTTGTCATGTTGTATCACCTCGTGGATCAGTTGTTCTATTTCTGCTGCTGCATCATTACCACGATGCCCCATGTCAAAGACGCTGCGGCCTTCGAGTGCACTGTTACGATAGATCGCTCTTCTACGCAGCGCGGTTTCCGCGACCGGCAAAGTGATCTCGTGCAGAGCTTCTCTCATCAGCCGTGACATGATAGTGCGTGTTTCAAGTTGATTGATTACCAGCATTGCACGTAGTTCCGGGTTGTTTTCCCGCGCACGGGTTATGGCATGCTCGATATGCACCGTGGCCCATAAATCCATCGGCGATGGTTGTACCGGGATCAACGCCATGTCTCCGATCTCCAGGACCGCACTCGTTTGCGTTGCATGCACGGAAGGCGGGCAGTCGATCACTATATAGGTATAGTCCTGTAACAGTTCTGTCGTCTGACCGTGAAGGTCGGCGCTTGCTGCAAACACCGACAGTGTGCCTTCATCATCTGCAATTGCGCGCCATTGCAGTGCCGAACCTTGCGGGTCAGCATCGACAATAGCAATGCTGGTCTTTTTCGCAAGACCGGCGGCCAGGTTGACGACCAGTGTCGTTTTACCAGCACCGCCCTTGTTGCCAACAACGGCAATAACAGGCATTCCCGGTGTGCTCAGTGTGCTGTTTCGTCGGCCAGCCTGTCGAGTTGTTGCGCGAAGTGATGCTTGTTATCGCCCAGCGCCTCTTCACCGTCATCGACATGAATCGTCATGTTCACGTAATCACGGCCGAAGCCCATGTCAGGGTAAAGTCCCTCGCGCTCTGAAAGATCCGCTGCACGGTCGAGGAACTCGCGCAGGGTATTGTAGTCCTGGAACTCGTAACGCCGTTCAAGGCGCACTGGTCGATTACGTTCCTGCCATTGATTGTTCATAGCTAAACTCCACTTTTTGTGACCTTGCTGGTTGGTGTATTGGTTTCTGTTTGTTGCAGTTGCTGCAGCCACTGTTCCAGGCCCTTCGCGTGTTCCTGTTCTTCACCCAGCAGGGCTTCGAAAAAAACACGATTGTCGTGGTCACCCGAGCGTGCACAGTGACGGGTTGCAGCCTCGTATAAACCCACGAGTTCCTTCTCGAATGCGTAGTCGTGTTGCAAGAGCTGTTGCAGGTTGTGACCCAGACGTACCGGACGCAACTGTGATGCATTCGGTGCCACGCCCAGAGCCAGCATGCGGCTGATGATCCGTTCGGCATGCGTCATTTCCTCGCCCGCCTCCGCACTGAACTTAGCAGCAACCTCGGCCAGGCCCCAGTTGTCCGCGAGCCGGGCCTGGGTACTGTAAAGCTGTACCGCAGACAGCTCGAGGCTGAGTGCGCGACCGAGGTAGCCTAGAACAGTTTGATCGGCGTTAGAATTGAGCATGTCGACGGATCAATCAGTCTTTCAGCAACCAGTCATTCAACTGCGCAGCGCACGGTTGCCGCTCGAATCGCTCAGTACGGGTTCGACCTCGAGATGCGGGCGGGCTATGATGTGCGCTGCTACCAGTCCATCGCCAACGCGTTCACAAGCATCTGCGCCCGCGCGCACGGCTGCATTGACAGCACCTGTTTCACCACGTACGAGGACGGTGACGTAGCCGCCGCCGACGAATTCACGTCCGATCAGGTATACTTCTGCAGCTTTGGTCATGGCATCTGCCGCCTCGATGGCGGGTACCAGTCCGCGTGTCTCAATCATGCCCAGGGCTATGCCGGATTTTTCGTTGGCCATGTTCTGTTCTCCTGTTAAATCAGTTGGGTAAAAGTATTACCGTCAGGCTGCCTTTGCATTTGCCGCAATGCCGCCTTCAGGCAGGACAGGCTCGACTTCACGATGCGGGCGAGCAATGATGTGCGCTGCCACAAGACCGTCACCGACGCGTTCACATGCATCAGCACCGGCACGCACAGCGGCGTTTACGGCACCAGTTTCACCACGTACCAGGACGGTAACGTAGCCGCCACCGACGAATTCACGTCCGATCAGGCGTACTTCCGCAGCCTTTGTCATAGCATCAGCTGCTTCGATTGCCGGTACCAGTCCGCGGGTTTCGATCATACCCAGTGCAATACCATAGTTGTCATTTGCCATCTTCAGGTTCTCCTGTGTTGTTGACTTGGTTGTGATACTTAAATTTAAGTGTGACTACGACTCACTCGTTGTTACACTTTTTTTTCCGTTGGACTGGCCGGGGCCAGCTTCCCAGAAATCTATAATGCCGCCGATGGTGAGGTCGGTAAGTACCGAATAGTCACCTGCGGCATAGCGAGCGGCTGAACCACTCAGCGTAAAAACCCAGTTGCCCTTGCGCGCTCCCACCGGATCGACAGCCACATGCTGCATACCGCACGAATCGCGCAGCACGCGCAGGCTGATGTGTTTCAATCCATCAATTCGCTGTGTGCAAACCAGCGGTTCCTCGACCTGCAGGATATCCATCAGGCATTTGCCTCCTCGGGTTCCCAGTGGTCGATGATGCCGACGATGGTCAGGTCGCTCGGATATTCCTTGCTGCCAGCCGCCTCGCGTGCGGCCGAGCTGCCGACGCAGATCACCCAGTCGCCAGGCGTGCAGCCGACGGCGTCCACGGCGACCAGCGTCGAGCTGCCGTCGCGCACTACCTGCATGTGCCGATGCTCGAGACCGGGAATGCGGTTGGTCGCAACCAGTGGTTTTTCCACCTGGCAGATCTTCATCAGTGAGCCTCCTGCGCGACATGCGCATTAACGGAACAATCCAGCACCTCGATGCCACCGCCGGTATTGATATCGCGCACCGCTTGCAGCGTGTGCAGCAGACCGCGGCGGGCGAGGTCCGGGTAGCGATTGTTAAGTGCGCCGGCAACGCGCTGGCAGTGCTGCTCGGCGCGCTCGCGGGAACCGGGTACGTTACCGTGGTAGTCATAGCGCACCACCACCGGCACCGGCAGGCCATGCGAAACATTGAGCCGGGAAAAAATCTTGATACCCACATCCAGGTCGGCGGCCGCTTCCTCGACGGTGTTGAGGTAAGCGAAATAGGTCAGGTTGCGCAGTTGCACTTCCTCAAAACCGATACCGGCACCGATAAAACGTTCTGCATGGCCGATATCGCTGTAGTGGTCGCCGTAGTTGCTGCGCACGTATTCGATCTGCGAAAGGTTGTTGGTCAGAAGCTGACAGATGAAGCGCACCATACCCTCGGCGGTACCGTTGCCGCTGTTGCTGACCTCGCGGCTGATCCAGTGTTCAGCCTCGTTTGCCGGCATACCCTGAGTGCGGGTAAATACGTCAAGACTGTCGATGTAACGTTCCAGATCGATATCGCTGTTGGCGTCCGGCACATGTATGCGGATCGCATCGGTGTCGGTGTCCAGACCGATCAACAGCCGATCGATGGATGCACCGCAGCAGTGCGTGTTCTGTACCGCCTGTTGAAAGGCGAGCAGGCGGTCGAGGCCGGCCTGGGCCGCCTTGCGGGTATCCGAACCGTGCGCGGCGCAACCCTCGTGTTCCGGGTCGACCGAGCTGAAATGATAGATAACGGTCTTCAGGTAACGGGTGGGTGCATCGGCGGTATTCGGTCGGCCCTCACGGAAGCGCAGCAGTTCCGTTTCCACCCATTTCTCCATGCTGTCCTCGATATCAAACAGCGCCCCGGCATAGGACCTGCGCCGGACGGAGCGGTAGGGCAAGCGCAATACGTAGCGGATGACATGTGCGAGTCGGCCGTCTGCACAGGGCGAAATATCCAGCGTGTGAAAACCGCATTGCTGCAAGAAGGCCTGGAATTCATCGTCTCCGTTGTTACCGAGCGGGTCACGGGTAAAGACCTCGTCGCAAAAGCGGCGGTAGGTTTCGAATACGCACCAGGCAAACAGGCGGCGCATATCAAGTTGTTCAACCCAGGCATCAGCCAGCAATTCAACGGGCAGTTCGAAACCAAGCTGCTGCCGTGCTATCTGTTGCGCGCCCGTTTCGAAATCAGCTTCGTGCTGCAGCGCCGAGACTTGTTTCAACGTGGGCACAATGGCATCGAAGGCTTGCTTAACGCTGCGCTCGTAGTCATATAAATGTGCATTGTCCTGCGCATTGGTCAGCGGGTGCGCTGTCATCGCGACTGCAGGCCTGGTAGCGGTGCCCGATGTATAGGCGATCCTGGCCCCCGGACGCCCGAGCGGCGCTGCCGACCGGTTCCAGGAGGGAGATTGCGTGTTTCTGTTGCGTGTGTTCAACATGCCGTCAGCCCATGCGTTGCCGTTAACCGCGAGCACCGCCCGAATATGTAACGAGCGCGCCATGGTCGGTGTTGCCACTGCCACCGGTAATCTTGCTCGGCGGCACTGTCATGTCGTCGTTGCGCTTTAGCGGCGCCATCGCGGCGGCCATGGCCACGCCGGGTGCGGTGCGCATGGTCGGGTTGCGACCGATGGCCGACATGCCCTCGGTACCGGTCACGCGGTCGCCGCGGTCCCAGTCGTCACCGGTGATCTTCGAACCTGCGTCCATGCCTTCACCGCTAATGCGCGACTTCACCCGGCCTTCTATCGTTTCCGCGGTTGCGGGTATCGGTGCGGCTGCAGCCGATGCTGCCGGCAATGCGTTGCCGAATCGTGCTTCCTCGGTGCCGGTGACCTTGCCGGTCGCCATGCCGAAGGGCCCGGTGATTAATCCCTGTTCATAACGACTACCCGTGACGCCGCCGGCTGCACTGTCCTGATGCACCTCACCAGCTGGTGAGGACACGCTGAACTGCTGCCAGGGGGCGGCGGAGCCGATCGGCTGGGGATAATCCGGGCTGGCGCTATCCGCGGCCGTTGCCGGGCAAACCTGTGTGTACTGATCCGCGCCGACATACGGTGTGCCGGAAACCGGTTCGCAGGCGCCCTTCGCATCGCCGCTCATCTTGCCACCGATGCCGGGTTGCTGGCCTGTCATCACGGCGCCAGGAGTGCCGCGGGTCCGGTGGGTACGCGCCTTTGCCATTGCACTGTCATTGGTTTCGCAAAAGGTGCTGTACTGTTCGGCGCCGGCATACGGTGTACCGGTAATGGCCTTGCAGGTGCCCGGCTCGTTGCCGGTGACCTTGCTCTCGCGGTCGGCCAGGGTGCCGGTGACGTTTTTACCACCCAGTGTTGCCGACACGCCGACTTTATTATCTCCAGGCTGCGGTGTTGCAGCGCAGAAACCGTTGTACTGTTCCTGGCCGATATAATCATCACCGGTTACGTTACGGCAGCTGCCGGCTTCATCGCCCGTGGTCTTCTGGCTGCGGCCGAGCAGGGTGCCGGTGACGCTGCCACCACGCAGGGTTGCGCTGCTGCCGACCTTTGCAGGCACGGAGCCGATATCGGCAGAGCTGGTGTACTGGGTACCGGTCAATTCGCGCTTCATGCCCGACTCGTCGCCGGTAACTTTCTCAGAGCGGCCGACGTTGTTGCCGGTCAGGGGCTTGCCCTTGCCGGTTTCGCCGAGGCTGACCTTGCGCGGTGTCTTTTTCATGAATTCACCACAGTAACCCTGGGACTGTTCCGCGCTGATGTATTCGTTTCCGGTCACGCGCTTGCAGGTGCCAGCCTCATTGCCGGTTACATTACCGCCGCGTCCGAGGCGATTACCGCTGACGCTGTTACCGTGCGAGGTTGAAGTCACGGACACTTTGTGCGGTGGTGCCTTGGGATCGCTCTGGCAGAAATCACGGAAAATGTCTGCGCCCAGGTACTCGGTGCCGGTGACGCTGCGGCAGGTGCTGGGCTCGTCGCCGGTGACACTGTGACTGCGGCCCACCATGGTGCCGGTAACGGTCTGACCCTGGGTCGTTTCACTGGCTCCGACTTTCCAGGGTGCATCCTGTGCGGCGCCAATGGTGGATTCCTTGTTCGAGCGTACACGGCCGCAGGGTTGCGATTTCTTTTCGCCGGATTTCCCATTGCGACTGCGTTGCTCGCGCAGGGTCTGCGCAAGTTCGCGTCCCGACAGGTGCGGGTTGGCAGCGCGTGCGGTCTGTGCCGATGACATGCTGTTGCCCAGGTTTGCCTTGCCGCGAGACGACATGGCCTGACGGCGTGCCAGTGAAGCGGCACGGCCGGCTGAGCGCTTGATGCTCTGGCGCGTCGATTTCAGCTTCAGCGATGTCTTTGCAGTTGCAGGCTGCACTGACGCAACCCGGCTCTCGCGCGGCTCGCCAGCTTTACTGCCATTGCAACCGCAGCCGCATCCTTTCTTTTCGACGCTGCTCGTTGATTCGGCCACGTCCGTATGCTGCTGAGGGGCAGGTGTGGAAGGAGGCGAAACACCTGCGCCCCCAGCAGTCCGGGTGCGGTCCTTGCTTTGGATGCCTGATTTGCCGCTCGTCGACATAGCCTGGCGTCGAGCGTGCGATGCAGCGCGGCCGGTCATGGCCGGTGTACCAGCAACAGTGGCAACCGGCTTGCCCGTGGATGCGCTGGCCGCTGATGAAGAAGCCGTTGCCGTGCCGGTTGCTGCGGAATTCGCTGCCGCTGTTGCACTTAGTCCCGTTTTGCCCGTTGTGCTCATCGCACGGCGACGAGCCAGCGCGCGTTCGCGAGAACTCATGTTGCTTGCTGTTTGTGCCATAGTTAACCCCGTTGCATGATCTGTTGTCGCTAGTCGTCACCCGGCGCAATGGCCGGGTACCCGTCTGCGTCTTACGCCCTGCCCTCGATGACAACGAAGGCAGAGCCCTGGGTTTGCGTGTAGTTGTCGTAGCCGATCAGACGAATGTGATGATCGGGATACGCGCGGTGGCATGCGTCCAGTTCTGCAACCACGCTGCCCAGATCGCGTTCGCCGAAGAACGGCAGTTTCCACATGGTCCAGTAGTTGTCGGTTGCACGGCTGGGGTGTTCGTGCTCGATCGCGGGTGTCCAGTTGTTCGCGATGATGTACGCAATCTGCTCGTGGATTTCTTCCTGCGTCATCTTGGGCAGGAAGCCGAAGGTTTCGAGTGTCTGGGCGGTCTTGAAATCACCCACTTCATTTGATGCTGACATTGTTGAATTCCTCTAGTCGTTAATTTTTTACCGTTGATATTGCTCGTTGTTGGTGTCCGGCCGGACGGGGCATTAGCCCACGTCCAGCTTGTCGACGGTTTCGAACTCGAACTTGATCTCTTTCCATGTCTCCATGGCCATCGCCAGTTCCGGACTGGTTCGTGCGGCTTCGGTCAGGATATCGCGTGACTCGCGCTCGAGTTCACGACCCTGGTTGCGTGCCTTGACGCAGGCTTCGAGGGCCACGCGGTTGGCAGCAGCGCCGGCCGCATTGCCCCACGGGTGGCCCTGGGTGCCGCCGCCGAACTGCAATACGGAATCGTCGCCGAAGATGGTGACCAGTGCCGGCATGTGCCATACATGGATACCACCCGATGCCACGGCGAACACGCCGGGTAGCGAGCCCCAGTCCTGATCGAAGAAGACACCGCGGGAGCGGTCTTCCGGTACAAAAGATTCGCGCAACTGATCCACGAAGCCCAGCGTCGAAGCGCGGTCGCCTTCGAGCTTGCCGACGACGGTGCCGGTGTGCAGGTGGTCACCACCTGACAGGCGCAGGCACTTGGCCAGTACGCGGAAGTGGATACCGTGCTTCGGATGACGGTCGATCACTGCGTGCATCGCGCGGTGAATATGCAGCAACATGCTGTTCTTGCGGCACCAGTTGGCCAGACCGGTATTGGCCGTGAAACCACCGGTCAGGAAGTCGTGCATGATGATGGGCATACCCAGTTCCTTGGCGAACTCGGCGCGCTCGTACATGTCTTCCGGAGTTGCGGCGGTGACGTTCAGGTAGTGACCTTTACGCTCGCCGGTCTCCGCCTCGGCCTTGCGGATGGCCTCGGCAACGAACTCGAAGCGGTCACGCCAGCGCATAAACGGCTGCGAGTTGACGTTCTCATCGTCCTTGGTCAGGTCGAGGCCGCCGCGCAGACATTCGTATACGGCGCGGCCATAGTTCTTGGCGGAGAGACCGAGCTTTGGCTTAATGGTAGCACCCAGCATCGGACGACCGTACTTGTTCAGTCGATCACGCTCGACCTGGATACCGGCCGGCGGACCGCCGCAGGTCTTGATGTATGCAATCGGGAAGCGGATGTCTTCCAGGCGAAGATGCTTCAGCGCCTTGAAACCGAACACGTTACCGACCAGCGAGGTCAGTACGTTTACGATTGAGCCTTCTTCGAACAGGTCAATCGGGTAAGCGACAAAAGCATAGAAGGATTCGCTGTCGCCCGGTACGTCTTCAATGCGATAGGCACGGCCCTTGTAGTATTCAAGATCGGTAAGCAGTTCGGACCACACGGTGCTCCAGGTGCCGGTTGAACTTTCTGCCGCTACGGCTGCGGCCACTTCTTCGCGTGGCACACCCGACTGACCTGTGACCTTGAAACAGGCCAACAGGTCAGTGTCGAGTGGTACGTAATCCGGTGTCCAGTATTTCTCGCGGTATTCCTTCACTCCCGCTTGGTAGGATTTTGTTGACATATTCGTCTCCTGTTTCGTTGTCTGGCTGATAAACCGTTAAAGTATATAAATCACGTCTGAATCATAGCGTCACGTCTATGTGTAATACCAATTGATATTTCATTAGATATTCATTGTAAATAATCTATATATCAGCACTGGCAACGACACAGGACAAATCATGCAGTGTGTTAACAGCTATAGCCGGTAATTTCAGAGCGTACTCGTTATAACTGACAACAGGGCAGCTTTTGTGTGACTCGGTATCGCCTCAGGCGATCAGTCGATGTGTTTGCAGATTGCGCAGCCGCCTGGTCTTTTCCACCATGCGGTAGGTAGAGCGGTTGTTGTTATAATGTGATGCAAGGTTCAGGTCGACCCAGATAACATCGTGTGATTCATCACTGCCCGGAATCGGCAGGGTGTCATCGATTTCCACCAGGAACCGGATATCGATATGTTCGTGCGATGGTTCACCGTGCATCGCGGGAATGCCATGGATATCGACATCAAACACATCTTCCGACAGCAACCTCACGTGGCTGGAATCAAGGCCGGATTCTTCCAGGGTTTCACGCAGGGCCACCCGCAGAATGTCCGCATCGCCATCGGCATGACCGCCGGGCTGGAACCACTGTTCGTGTTTCTTGTGATGCATCATCAGTACCCGGTCACGTCCCGGGCTGACCACCCAGCTGGATCCGGTGACGTGTGCAGGCCAGAGATGCCGGTGAAAGCATTCGGTGTGTGCATCGACAAAGGCAATCGCCCGGTCGACATAGGCAGCTTCTTCCATGAACCTGGTCTCGTGTTTACGCAGCAGTCTGAGCAGTTCCTGTCGGTGCATGGTCAGGTCCCTGAGGGATTGTAAACCGCATCAACTGCGGCCCTGGCAGCTTCTTCGACGTCGGCTTCACGTCCGGAGAGTGTCAGTCTGCCATAGGCACCGACTGCGCGTACGTCGACCAGTGTGATGTTTGCGGCTTTTTCAGCCTGGTTAGCTGCGTAAACGATATAACCGGCGGGCTCGGTTTCGAGAATGAACATGCTTTCTCCCGGCAGAATCATGGATCCCCCGCGATGCTGGCGATTAATCAATACCGTGTGCTCGTTGGTCATGCCGCGAATGATTTCCTGCCAGGCGATTTGGCATTGCTGACGGTCGTTCAAGTCGGCATCGAGATTTGACAGTAGTATTCTGCCTGCTTCAAGAACATCGCTCTGGTCATAGTGATGAATCACCATAGAGCCGAATGTGCGTTCCACAACCTGCTGTGTCAGGCTCACACGTGTTGCCTTCAATGCTATGTCCGTAAAGCGGTGGATAGCCATACCTGGAGACACTTCCATCCACAGGCAGGAATCACCGGGTACCGGCGGGAAACCCTGCGATACCGATGCCATATACTCTGCAAGCTGTGGCTGCAGCGAATCGATGTAGACGTAGGTTCTGAGCTTTACATTGGTTTCGCGTTGCATTGAATACCATGCTCCAAAAGAGTCCCGTTGCCCCATGAAAACATGCCGATGTCATGGTCCTTAGCGGAATCTCGCTTTAGGGTGAAGTCTAGCCGCTGCAGGGAATACCAGCAGAACCCATTCACCAGTAACCGATAACAGCGATCTTGGTTGCTGTCCGGTCAAATGGTGATAAGCTTAGAAAAGTCGATACTTTTAAACAAATAGATTGTTTCTTATCTATATATAGATGATTGTCTATCTGTTGCCGCAGAAATATTATTTATCATTCCGGGATCGGTGCTTCTGATGATTTTGATGAATTGCAGAGTATAAGAAGAATAAACGACTCTTTTCCTAAAATCCGGCACTGTCAACTTAACTTCATTGGGTGACAAATTCCTTGCTAGATTTGAACCATTAAGCAATTTACAAATTTTGGGCGCAGGTAATCTGTGCCCATTGATTAAATGCTTGATCTCTAAGTAAACGATAATGCCTGGCTTTAAGTAAATGACGCTGTTGCCTAAAGTGATTATTAATAATGCCGTGGCATGATAAAAAACGTTGCGCCTGAGCCATGGAGGAAAATCGCCGCATTTATCGTTGTTGCCGGCGTGTTTTCTGATGTGAAATTTCGGCAATAGCATTTTGATACTGCCTGGTGATATGTGGTGTATTACTACCTGAATCACGCAAAGCGGCTTTATAACCGGCAAGCTTATCTGTCGTTATTTTACGTTGCTGCTGCTTTTGACCTTTGAACAGTTTCTTGAAGAATTTAATAGCCGATTTCTTATCACGTTTTTTTGTTAAAAGTATATCCAGTTCACAACCATCCTGATCAACGGCACGCCACAGGTAATGCTGTTTTCCTTTAATTTTGATGAACACTTCATCTAGAAACCATTGATCACCCAATGCATCTTGTTTCTTTCTTAAGGTTTTTGCGAAAGAGGGCGTAAACTTTAAACACCATTGACGTATCGTTTCATAGGTTACAACAATACCGCGAAAGGCCGGCATTTCTTCAATGTCCCTGAAACTCAAGGTGAATCGGTGATAGAGCCATATAGTACGGCTGATAATCGCATGTGGGTAGCGATAGCGTTTATATGTATTCATACTTGATGGGTATACAGGCACGGGTTAAGTTGACAGTGCCCGCAGGAAAGCTTCTCTTTTGCCTGTCATTGGCTATATATATGATTTATTAAATGTGAATTTTGACCATGAAGAAAAGTTACTGGCCCATTCTACTTACAGCACTCGTAATAGTCATCGTCGCCAGCGTCTATTACACCGATGAACCTATGCTGATGAATTTTGGTAAGTCCTCGCCGTCGGTTGTGCGTATAGGCGTGTTGCCAGACATGAGTGAGAAAGATCTCCAACAGCGCTATGACCCGCTGCTGAAATACCTGTCAGAGGAAACCGACCTTGATTTCAGGCTGGTTTTCCCTGCCGATTATGTAGAATTGCTGCATTTTTTCGGGACAGGTGAGCTTGATCTGGCTCTTTTTGGTGGTCTTACATTCGTGCAGGCAAATACCTTATACCAGGCTGAACCTCTGGTGATGCGTGATGTAGATACCCGCTTTATCAGCGTCTTTCTGGTCAGGAACAACGATACAGCGACTGAACTCTCCGACCTTGAGGGTAAGGTACTCGCCTTTGGTAGCAGTCTTTCAACCTCCGGTCATCTGATGCCAAGGTATTTTCTGCAAAATAACAAGCAGATTATTCCTGAGGAATTTTTCGGCCAGATCGTATATTCAGGTGCTCATGACAAAACAGCTTATATGGTACGTGACGAAGAAGCCGATGTCGGCGCCGCCAATGCAGAGATTATTGGCGGTATGTTACGGGACGGCAGATTGAAACAGGGGGACCTGCGCGTTGTTTGGGAAACACCGCCATATCCAGATTATGTTTGGGCCGTGCCCCAGTACTTGAATGAGGACATCAAAACACGGCTGCGTGACGCTTATCTTCAGCTTGATTTGAACGACGAGCATCATAGACAAATACTTGCAGGACTTGGCGCCAGGAGTTACCTTCCTGCAGGGACCAAGGTATTCCAGCCCCTGCAACAAATTGCCGCTAATCTTGATTTACTTGGTGCGGAATGACAATGCTATCCAATCAGGATACATGGATACGTTCTACCCGCTGGCATGTCTATGAGCTGGTGATAATCCTCGTCATGCTTTGCCTGGTTGCGGCAGGTTATTTGTACTGGATCAAGAGCTCGTCCGAAAAAATCCGTTACATCGCCAACAACTATCACCTGCAGAGCAGTTCTTATTACATGGCTGCCATGGGAGAACTCCGGCACATCGAAAGCCAGATGAGCCTCGAACTGGCTCAGGAAGGCATCGATACTAAGACGCTGGATAAATTAACGGAAACGCAGGAAGCGTACAGATGCCAGGGTTCCGCCTTCATCTCTCAACAGGAAATCAGGTCAGGACTGGAACTGGGCAGCCGCTTCAGAGACAACAGGTTCGATTCCCTTGAGCGTAATCTGGCTCGACAAATTTCTACTACTGATTTAAGCGACGATACGTTTTGCAGGGCTGGCGAACAGCAGATTCTTAATATAAGGGGTCTGCTAAGGACATTACGGCAGATTGTTCAATTACATAGCATCGCCCGCGATGAGCTGCTGATCGACCTGGATAAACGGGAAAGCAGGCAGTTATATGTATTCTTCATTGTGATGTTCGTTTTCCTGTTGGCCGGGTTCCAGGCAACCCGGCGGGGCCTGAAGGATATAGAAGCCGATCGGGCTCTTCACAGGCGAGCTGAAAAAGAGTTAGATATCAGCGTAAGCAAATTCAATGCAATAACCAACCAGGCAACCGAGGGAATTACAGTAGCCGATCCTGAAGGCAATTACACATTTGTCAATCCTGCTTTTTGTGAAATGATCGGCTACTCTGAAGAAGAGCTGCTGCAAATGACAGTTTTCGATGTCAAAGCGCCGGAGCAGGATACTTCCTCATTTCAGCGATCCAAGACAAGCGAAGAAGGACTGGCGGTCCACGTTCTACTGCAGAGAAAAGACGGTTCTGTTTTTGTCTCTGAAGTCATTCGGAAAATGATTGAAATCGATGGCCAGTCACAGGTGTTGGGTATCATTCGTGATATAGACGAGCAGGTAAAGGCCCAGGAACATATACGTACGTTATCAATGGCAATCGAGCAGAGCCCTGTATGTGTTGTGATCAGCGATACTGATGGCAAAATAGAATTTGTCAATACCGCCTTCGAGAATATCACAGGCTACAGTGCATCAGAAGCCAGGGGGATGAATCTACTACATCTGAACTCCGATGTGACCGCAGACAGTCGCGACAATGAGTTATGGCAGATACTATCCAGCGGCAGAGAATGGCAGGGTGAGTTACAGAGCCGTAAAAAGAATGGCGAAATATTCTGGGAGCACTCCCATTTTGCACCAGTAATCAATGACACAGGTGCAATCAGCCACTACCTGGTGGTCAAAGAAGATATTTCTGTACGCAAACAGCAGGAAATGCAGATCCTGCAACAGGCGCATTTTGATTCACTGACTGAATTGCCCAATCGTTTCCTGTCGCTGGACCGGTTGTCTCAGCTGTTGAGTGAGGCGGAACGCAATAACGAGAAGGTTGCCGTCCTGTTTCTGGATCTGGATGATTTCAAGAAAATTAATGACACACTTGGGCATGAAACGGGTGACAAGCTCCTGGTCGAAGCTGCCGCGCGAATACACAGTGCGCTTCGCAGCGGTGATACCGTTGGCCGGCTCGGTGGCGACGAATTTCTGGTATTGCTCGGTGGCCTCGATGATTCGATCGATGCTCGACCAATAACGGAAAAGCTACTGAGCACGTTCAAGGATCCGTTTAGAATCGACGGGCGTGAGCTGATCCAGGCAACCAGCATCGGTGTTGCGATCTACCCTGACGATGGCGACAACACATCTGAATTACTGCGCAAAGCCGACGCTGCCATGTATCATGCCAAGGAACTGGACAGGAACACCTATTCTTTCTTTACCGATGCCATGAACCGGGATGTGTCACGCAGACTTACGCTGGAGGAACAGATGCATGGCGCACTCGGACGTGGCGAATTTGAAGTGCACTACCAGCCCAAGATTGAAATAGGCAATGGAAGAATCATAGGTTCGGAGGCATTGTTACGATGGAATAACCCCGCCCTGGGTAATGTGTCGCCTGTCGAGTTCGTTCCAATTGCAGAGCAAACGGGTTTAATCGTTCCGATCGGACGCTTTGTCCTTGCCGAAGCGCTGGCAAACACAGTACTGTGGCAACATGACTATGATGCCGATTTTCATATTGCAGTAAACTTATCGCCGTGCCAGTTCCGTGATCCTCAGATGGTCAGTTATATCAATGAAGTAATACAGCAGAATAACATCACTCGCGGCAGTCTGGAGCTGGAGATCACCGAAGGCGTGTTGATGGCTGGGCACAGCTATATTGATGACTTGCTTGTGGAGTTGAAAAATATCGGCGTCAATATCGCGATGGATGATTTCGGTACCGGCTATTCGTCAATGAGCTACCTGCGCAAATTTCCCTTCGATATCTTAAAGATCGACCGCAACTTTATCAGTGATATCACCGTTGATCAGGCAGACCGGGAACTGATCAATGCGACTATTGCCATGGCTCACGGCCTCAATCTGAAAGTGGTGGCAGAGGGTGTTGAGACAGACGGACAGCTGAAGTACCTTAAAGAGCGGGGCTGTGACTATGCACAGGGATACTTATTCAGTAAACCAATATCGGCAGATGAGCTAACGGCCTTGCTTGATGGCGATGTACGTTTGTCGCAGCGTAGCTAAAACTTATCGTGGGTAAATGCGTGTACGGGACCAGGCCTTACATTATATATAGCCAGGTCTGTCCCCTTTGAGCCTGAAAATAAAATAGATTCAACTGTTGCAGTTATTAGTTGAATTCAAGCCCTGTATTGACTATTTGCTGAATACACTAGAGCTGGCTTTCGGGTGCGATTTTCATGAACCAGGCTTTGAAGCGAAGCCATGCACTCGTGTCAGGTTCCCTGGTCTCGATCACTTCTACGCCGTTAATGCGGCCGTGCCATTCCAGATCCCCGTCTTCGTTCAGGAGTACACGATAGGTTAATGCAGCGATATTCTCATCGGTGTCAGCATGATTTTCCGCAATCATCCTTGCTGAATCGATGAGTAATCCCATCTCGGCATTGATTTCAATGGAGCGGGGGTCGAGATTCAAGGAACCGACAAACAGATATCTGCGATCGATCAGAAAAGTCTTGGTATGCAGCGTCATTTTATCCGGACCTTCATCTGTTCTTTTCAATTCACGCGCCGCAGGCGCTCTTGCTTCATAAACTTGAACACCTGCCCTGATTACATCCTTGCGATAACGTGAGTAGGCGCCGTGTACCGGCACATGGTTATTGGAAGCCAGCGAGTTGGTCAGAATCACTACGCGTACACCCTTGTTGACCAGATTTCTCACAAACTCAACACCGCTGTCACCGGGGACATAGTATGGCGTGATAATAATAATTTCTTTCTCGGCGCTGAGTAGCACCTCTCTCAGATCTGTAGCGAGTTGCATCTGCTCTTCGCTGATTTCGTTGATCAGCTTGTCAGGACTGTCAGACAGCACGCGCGCCTCGGCAGGGTATAACTGTCGTCGATCCGAGATCAGATCCTGCAGTAGTTGACTTTCAAGCGCCTGTTTATAGACCGTATCATAGATTCCGTTGAATTCTTCTGCGATAGCGGCACGCACAGTCTCAATGTCTTCATCCGTGGTATTGATCCGGTCTATTGGTACCGCGCGGGAATGATTCCAGTACTCATTGAAGGACCTGGAGATTTCAGCGGCGATTGGCCCCAGCGCCAGTACATCATAATCGATAAATACGGAGTCCGTCTTCAGATCAAAATACTCGTCGGCGATATTGCGCCCGCCGGTGATGCTGATCTGGTTGTCAACGGTAAATGATTTGTTATGCATGCGCCGGTTGGCCTGCTTGAAATCGCCGACGAAATTTAGCGAGGAAAACCCACGGCGCGAAACTGGATTGAACAGCCGGACTTCGATATTCGGGTGCTGGTTGATCAGCAGCAGCCCGCGGTCCGGTGCCGTGGTAAAGATATCATCGAGCAGGAAACGAACCCGAACACCCCGATCCGCCGCCTTCAACAGCGCGTTCATCATCACCAGACCCGCGGTATCGTTCTTCATCAGAAAGTACTGCAGATCGATAGTCTTGTCTGCTTGCTCAGCCAGGCGCAATCTTGCGCCCAGCGAATCCATTCCCTCGGATAGCGGGTAAAAGCCGGAGAGCCCATCATGCGCCTCGACCCACTTAGATACCTTTTTCCCCAGCCTGGTATCCGCCGTATCAGTGATTGTTTTACTGTACGGTTTGGGTTCATCGAAGGACACGGTCGCACAACCGCTAAAGACCACGCTGAGCAGCAGCAGAATTAATATCCTGCCAAGTCGACAATCAGTCACATTCATTTCCTCTTACCACGGAAATCGGGGTTAGCGGAGGGTTTATCATGTAAAGGCTTTTGCAAAACAATCAAAACAATCCCAGTAAACTTTTTATTATTAAATGAAGAACCTAAAATTGAAAGCCCTGCTGCGAACTCTAAATTATTTTTACCCGGATACTAACTGTCTCGATGCCGCCGGTTTGCCCAGGAGCAGGGCGCCACCGCAGGATGACTTGTTCAGCAGAGATACGCAAGCCGGTCACTCAAAACACAGATAGCCGCGACCCGGACAGACGCGGCAGGATAGCGTTTGGCCCGTGGGCTGGAATTTGCCTGGACAAGGTTGAATCAGCGATTGGCGAGCACGGTTTGTGTTGAGATGAAGGTGGAATTCGGAAGGAATTCGTCTTTGGTGTCGGGTCAGTGGCTATGACTGGCTGGGTAAAAACGGTTGATTTTCGGGTAACAGGGCTTTTATTCTTCTTATACTCGTACATGGATCGCGTGTTCCTGTTCGTTTCTGCAGGTATTGTACGCCCTGGGCAGCGTTGTGGCGAGTGATGCATCGGTCGAGAGATTTTCCTTGTCCAGAAACGCAGGGTTTGCGTAAATGTCCCATCGCTGTTATTTACGGATTCCACTTCTGCCGGGAAATCGGGGGCAGGCCCACTGCTATCCCAGATAATTTTTAATGGACGGTATTGCACACGATCAAGATAGTCTATCCAGGGACGGTATGCTTATTCATACCTCGATAAATATGTATACTGTCGCCGGAATGTAGCAAAATGTAACGTTTATTTGTGGTTCAGGTCGATTGTAATATATGTCATTCTGCTATGGATCGCTGATTGCATTTTATGAGCGGGTGGTATTATATTATTGATATCAAATTGTGCAGGGTTAATGTGAAGAGGGGAATACAGGATTCACGTTATCAACGCATTCGTAATTTTCCTCTTTCGCAAACATACGCCAGCATATAGTTATAGTCGTTGCCTGCGGATGTTGATGCCGTAATGGGAGGCGCGAACGCGAGAGAAGAAAGGGCTGAATTATTACAAGAAGAAACACATCAATACGTTATTCTGTCTCCATATTCTTAAATAAATAAGCACGGTATTATCAGGGAGAGTGCGATGTCAGATTTTGTTAATGTGGTATTAAACTTCGATGGTTGCATCGTATATATGTGATCCAGATATCGCTTTCACAATGATGTTATTAACACAGTACAAACATAAATCTTTCTCTGCGCCTCTGCGCCTCTGCGGTTAACAATATTGTGGATGACGAAGAATGGATGCAGCGTGCGCTTGAGCTTGCACACAAGGCCGAAGCCGCCGGCGAGGTACCGGTGGGTGCGGTCATCGTTCTCGATGGCGAGCTGATTGCAGAAGGCTGGAACCAGCCGATCAGTTCCTCCGATCCCACCGCGCATGCCGAAATCATGGCGCTACGCGCTGCCGGCAAAAAGCTTGATAATTACCGAATGCTTGATGCAGAGCTGTATGTAACGCTGGAGCCATGCCCGATGTGCGTCGGTGCCATGCTGCATGCCCGGATCAAGCGCGTCATCTACGCTGCAACGGATCCAAAAACAGGTGCGCTCGGCGGCGCCTACGATTTGCTCAACAGCGTCAGCCACAATCATTCATTCGAAGTGACAAATGGCGTACTCGCCGAGCAGAGCCGTGATTTGCTGCAGGCATTTTTCAGAAACAGACGTTAAAGTGCGGAAAGTATTCTATTACCGCAGAGGCGCAGAGACGCGGAGAACAACTGGTTGACATGTTACAGCGGTTGCTCATTTAAACAGCTCTTTGTGGCCCGTTATTTAATTGTTATTACTAAACTCATAAATGATCTCTGCGCCTTTGCGTCTCTGCGGTGAAAATAATTTTATCTGGATCATGCTTCCGCATCAGCCAGCATTTTCCTGAAACTGTTCACCCTCTGCTGACTAACTTTGCCTTCTTCAACTGCTTCCGTTATCGCGCAACCGGGTTCGTGGGTGTGACTGCAATTGGCGAATTTGCATTTGCCGCGATATGGCTTGAGTTCGATGAAGCCATTCAGTATCTGCTCTTTATCGAGGTTGATTGGTGAGAAATCCCTGACGCCTGGCGAATCGATCAGGTGGCCGCCTGTGGGCAGCGCGTACAGGGTTGAAACCGTAGTGGTGTGTTTGCCTTCCTTTGATGCTTCTGAAATTTCACCGATGCGAATATCGATATCAGGCAGCAGATCTTTGACCAGTGAAGATTTTCCAACGCCCGAGAGGCCGACCAGTATGCTGGTTGCATCTGCCAGCATGGATTGAAGCTCATCCAGACCGGTACTTTTAATGGCGCTGGTCTCCACTACGCGGTAGCCAATGGTGTCGTAGATGGCGTTAATGTCATTTACCACATGCTCGTTTTCTTCGTCCAGCATATCGATCTTGTTAATAACGATGATGGGTCTTGCAGGAAGATTCTCTGCTGCCACAAGGTAGCGATCGATCAGATAGCTATTGGGTTTGGGTACCAGTGAGCACACAATAATGACCTGGTCGATGTTGGCGGCAACCGCTTTTGCCTTGCTGCCAAACCCCGATTTTTGCAGGATGTTATCGCGCTCGGAACAGGCGATGACGATGGCGGATTTTGGCTCGCTTTGTTTATCGGTGTACTCGAAAACGACACGGTCACCACAGACGATGGTGCCGAGATTCTGCCGTAGCTGGCAGTTTATGGTCTCGCCGATTTCGTTCCTTACAATGAGCTCTTTACCGTGGTGTGTGATAACAGTTCCGTTATGAGTATCGGTATTTTCCCGGACGGCTTTCTGATTTTTATTGGCGGATATCTGGCGCTGCTGTTGCTTTGTTAAGCGTCTTTTTGCCATGCTTGAGATGTTAAATGTTAAGTGTGCCGTCAACTTTGGCGGCACAGATGAAATCATTCAAAGACAGACCATCGACACTGTGTGTGCTGAACTCAATGCGACAGGTATTATATGTAACGGTCATCTCTGGATGATGGTCTTGCTGGTGCGCTACCATGGCGATGACATTGACGAAGGCCATGGTGTCGTAATAGTTTTTGAACTTGAAGGTGCGGCTAATGGACTTGTTATCTTCTGCAAGCTTCCACTCTGATGAAATCTCTTGTAAGTGATTATTTATGTCGTCGTCAGTTAGCCGTGATGTTTTTGCTTCACAATGTTTGTCCGCAAAAATACTCATGTTTGATCCCAATAGAGAAGCTTAAAATTTATAGTACTTCTCGTTGAGAAAATGCACAACAGCATCAGTGTCTTCGTCAAACCAGGGCGCGCCCGTGTTGTCCTTGCAGCGTACGACCTGTTTACTCAGGGCATCGAGGGATTTAACGAAGTGGTCGTCCCTTGTATACACTGTTTCCGTGTGGCATTTATAACAATGCTCTTTATGCATCTTGTCGCCGGTTTTAAATTGCTCGTCCGTGCCCGTGCCTTTATCTGCGTTAACAAGGCAGCTACAGCAAGCCAGGCTTGCCAGGGATATGACTTGAATGACTGTTTTCTTCATGATCGATCTCCGTTGCTATGTCTGTGCGTTCAGGTGCGCTATGCGAACCGGAGCGGGGGGGTGCGAATCGTAGAATGCTGAATACAGTGGGTCAGGGGTTAAGGTGCTCGCATTCTCTTTGTACAGGCCAACCAGTGCCTGTATCAAATGAGCTGCCTTGGTCTGCTGTGCAGCATATTCGTCTGCTTCAAACTCGTTCTTTCTGGAGAACAGGCTCAATAAGGGGTGCAGTACAAAGGTAAATACCGGCAGCACCAGGACAAACAGCAGCAGCGCCATGTAGGTGGCTGGTGTGCCGATTCCAAGTGCAGTATAGAACCATTCGTTTTTCATTAACCATGCAAGGATCGCCAGGCCGGCAAATGATGTGGCGATGGATATCAGCATGCCTTTGACAATGTGCTTTTTCTTGAAGTGACCCAGTTCGTGTGCAAGCACAGCTTCAAGTTCGTCGTCGTTCAACATCTTTAGCAGGGTGTCGAAAAACACGATACGTTTATTGCGGCCAAAGCCGGAGAAATAAGCATTACCGTGGGATGAGCGTTTTGAGCCATCGATAACGAAGATGCCGTTACTGCTGAACCCGCAGCGCTGCAGTAATTGCTTGATGCGCTCCAGGGTGTCGCCTTCCTTTAAGGGTTCAAACTTGTTGAAGATCGGTGCAATCACTGTCGGGTATACCCACATGATGAACAGGCTGAATGAGGTCCACACTATCCAGGCATATACCCACCACAGCTCGCCGGATTTTTCCATCAGCCAGAGAATGGTCCACAGCAGGGGGACGCCAATGATCAATCCCAGGGCACTGCCTTTTATGATATCGATGATGAATGTTTTAACCGTGGTACGGTTGAAACCGAAACGCTCTTCGATCACGAAGGTGCTGTAAATCGAGAAGGGCAGTTCCAGTATTGATGACACCAGCATAAAAGCCAGTATCACCGCGATACCCGTCATGATCGGGTTTAGTCCAAAAACGACTGTAGTCTGGTTCAGCCATTCCAGCCCTCCGCCCAGGGTCCAGAACAGCAGCAGTCCTGCATCGTAAAACATCGGCAGACGGCCGAAGCGGGTTTTTGTGACGGTGTAATCGGCTGCTTTCTGGTGCTCATCGAGATTGATCTTGCCTTCAAATGCTTCGGGCACACTGGTGCGATGGGCCGTGATATGAGAGATTTGCCGGTGCGAGAGCCAGAACCTTATAACCAGCGATAACGCCAGCATGGCAACAAACAGGATTGTGAAGCTGTGCATAACTACCTTTTGAGAATGGAATACAATAACTGTATTATGTATTTTATGGCCGTATAAGGCTAGCCGTTGAAATCACATCATAAAACCCTTCGGGATTGAGGAAATATGCCACAGCAGAACGCAGAGAACCTGATTTGGATCGACCTGGAAATGACGGGGCTGGATCCACTGGAAGACAGGATCATCGAAATCGCGACACTCGTCACTGACAAGAACCTCAAGATACTGGAAGAAGGTCCGTCACTTGTGATCAAGCAGAGTGATGAAATGCTCAATGGCATGGACGAGTGGTGCACCACACAACACGGTAAATCAGGCCTGACTGACCGGGTAAAAAACAGCTCGATCAGTGAATCGACGGCCGAAGCGGTCACGCTCGCCTTTCTCGAGAAATATGTACCACTGGGCAGGTCACCGATGTGCGGTAACAGCATCTGCCAGGACCGCCGCTTTCTTGCACGCTGGATGCCTGAACTGGAAGAATTTTTTCACTACCGCAACCTTGATGTAAGCAGCCTGAAAGAACTGGTTCGCAGGTGGTCGCCCGATGTCTGTGAAGGCTTCACCAAGGAGTCGAGCCACCTGGCAATGAATGACATCAAGGATTCAATCGCCGAGCTGCAGTATTACCGTAAAACGATATTGTCGATATAACAGGACAAAGGTGATGCCTGGCATGTTGCAGTTGCGAACATACATACCCGCCTGTTTTGCGGTGTTAACGATATTTACCAGTGCTCAGTCACTAGCTGCGGAACTCGAAACGGTCTCGGTGTCGTATACCGAGGTGCCGCGCGTTTACCGTCTTGATGGTGTTATCGAGGCTGTAAACAAGACAACGGTTTCTGCGCAGATTAGTGGTCAGATCGAAGCCATTACTTTCGATGTTGATGACTACGTCGAAAAAGATGAGGTCATCATTCGTTTGAATGACAAGCAACCAGTGTCCAGGCTGAAACAGGCAAAAGCTGAAATAGAGGAAGCCAGTGCGCGCTTGAAAGAAGCAGAAGACGAGTACCTGCGTGTAAAAGGCGTATATGAGAAAAAAGCCGTTTCAAAGAAAGCGCTGGATGCGGCAGAGGCATCGATGAAAGCGGCACAGGCGAAGCTGAAAGCGGCGCGCGCAGGACTGGAGCAGGCCCAGGAACAGTTCGATTACACGCGTGTACGCGCACCTTATTCAGGCATCGTTACAGAACGTCATATCGAAGTCGGCGAGATGGCACAACCCGGCAAAAAGCTGATGAGTGGATTGTCACTCGAGGAGCTGAGGGTCAATGTTGATGTGCCGCAAAGTATGATCAATGCGGTGCGCGAATCTGATGATGTTTTCATTGAAACGCCTCAGGG
>Ga0316193_10000428_pt1 | contig 25932 bp, 19 predicted proteins | sample MerIslsedime2_MG_FD_207735 | JGI IMG/M metagenome (GOLD analysis project Ga0316193, IMG submission 207735) | Coastal sediment microbial communities from Maine, United States - Merrow Island sediment 2 | ecosystem: Environmental > Aquatic > Marine > Coastal > Sediment | place: USA: Maine... | reverse complement strand
AAGCGCAGCTCCGTTTGGTGGAGGCTTTAAAGCCAGTTTCGCCACCTCACGTCAACCTCAGGTCAACGGGAACCGACGACGAAGAAACCTAGTCTCGCAACCCTTTGAATTGATTGGTCGGGGCGACTGGATTCGAACCAGCGACCTCATGCTCCCAAAGCATGCGCACTACCAGGCTGTGCTACACCCCGTGACCTTCGTTGTACTGTGATCTGGCGGCTTGGGGTAGCCGATGGCTAGGGGGTTCGCAACTCGCGTAGCTGGGACACCAGCTTCGCCGCGGCCTTTGCGCGGTGGCTGATTTCATTCTTGGTGTCGGGGCCTAGCTCCGCCATCGTCTGCGTGTAGCCGTCGGGGATGAACAGAGGGTCGTAGCCGAATCCGTGTGTCCCTTTTGGCTCGCTGCCAATGACGCCCTCGCACGCGCCTTCCGCGATCGCGAGCTCGCGCCCACTCTCGTCCGCGATCACGATCGCACATCGGAACCGGGCCGTCCGTTCGTCGTCGGCAGTCCTGCTCAGCTCTTCGAGAAGCTTGGCGTTGTTCTCCGAGTCGGCTGCACCCTCCCCGGCATATCGTGCCGAGTACACCCCCGGGCGCCCGCCGATCGCATCGACTTCGAGACCGCTGTCATCGGCGAGGCATGGCATCCCGGCCACTGCGGCGATCTCGATCGCCTTCTTGAGCGCGTTCCCGCGAAACGTGTCGCGGTCCTCCAAGACCTCCACGGGCTCAGGCAACGATTCCATCGTTTCGAGCTCGAGCCCCGGCACGTCCGCTAACAGGCGCTCATACTCTCGCAGCTTCCCTGCGTTCATCGTCGCGACGAGAATCCGCATCAGGGCAGCAGTCGATCGATGTCGATATCGAGCTCGCCAAGCACACGGCGCTGCTCCGCAGCCAGCGCCGGCATCGCGCCGAGCGCCAAGTCGATCATCTGGTCGAGCTTCTCACGCATGATCGGCGCTCCCTCGGCGGTGCCCTGCACTTCGACCACCGCGCCCCGCGGGGTGCCGACCACGTTCAGATCCACCTCGGCGTCCCGGTCCTCGGTGTAGCAAAGGTCCAACATCGGGTGGTCTTCGAGCAGCCCCACGCTGATCGCCGCAATTGGCTCCCGCAACACGCCCTTGTCGACCAGCCCTTTGGCGCGAACCCCATCGAGCGCGATCGCCGTCGCAATCAACCCGCCGGTGATCGACGCCGTCCGGGTACCACCGTCGGCGTCGAGCACATCACAGTCGACCGTGATCATTCGCTCGCCAAGCTTCTCGAAATCGACCGCCGCTCGGAGCGCCCGTCCCACCAGGCGCTGAATCTCCGTGGTCCGTCCATCGACGCGCCCGCTGCGTCCGTCGCGGCGATTCCGCTCCGGGTTCGCGCGGGGATGCATCGCGTATTCCGCCGTGAGCCAACCCTTGCCCGAGCCGCGCATCCAGTCCGGCACCCCGTCGGATATCGAAGCGGCTATCAACACCGTGGTGCCACCACAGCGATAGATCACCGAGCCTTCGGGATTGCGCTGCACGTTTGCTTCGATCGAAACCGGTCGCAGCGCATCGTATGAACGCCCGTCTTCTCTACTCATCCAACCCTCCGCACGGGCGAACCAGTAGTCGTTTGTGCCGCGGCTGGCAACCAAACCTCGAAGGTCGTTCCGTGCGGATGCCGGGGCTTGCACGCGATGCTCCCCCCATGGGCGACGACGATCTGCTGCGTGAGCGGCAATCCGAGGCCCGTGCCCCTCTCCTTCGTCGTGTAGAACAAATCAAAGACGTGCTCGCGCTCTTCCTCGCCGATGCCGGCGCCTTCGTCATGAACCTGGATGCGCACCCCACCGTCGTACCGCATCGCTTCGAGCTTGGCGGTCCCCCCGTCGGGCATCGCCTCGCGTGCGTTGCGCAGCAGATTGAGCAGCGCTTGGCGAAGCTGGGGCTCGTCCATCGCGACAGCGGGAAGCTGCGACGCCAGATCCAAGCGGAGCTCGACCCCGGCGGAGTCCATCTCACGCCGAACGAATTCGGCCGTGTCGCGCAAGAGGTGAGTCGGGTCGTCAGGAGTAAGCGAAGGCTCGGGCAGCCGCGCCAAGCGCAAATACTCCTCGGTGATGCTCTCGAGGCGCTCGAGCTCTTGCTGAATCGATTCCAGCAGCCGCCGGCTCTCCGAGCCCGGGTCGTGGATCTCGTCTCCGAGCATGTCGACGTTGAGCCCGATGCTCGACAGCGGATTGCGAACCTCGTGGGTCACGTGCGCAGCCATGCGCCCAATCGCAGCCAGTCGCTCGGTTTGGATGAGGCGGGATTTCGTGGCGATTGCGTCCGAAACGTCATCGGCAACGACTAGAACCCCGCGAACGCCGCCCTCCCCGGCTTCGTCGCCGAATGGCGTCACGAGCACGTCGACCAGGCGCTCGGTGAAGCCCGCAATTCGCTCACCTTGGAGCGTCCGAGCGTCGCCTCCCTCGGCGACTTCCGCGATCGCGCGAGCGAGCGCCGGAAAGCGTCGAAGAAGCGAGGTGTCGTCGATCGACGCGCCCACATCGCGTGCGCTGGCTCCGAGAATCTCGTCGGCGGCTGGATTGGTCGTCTTGATCACGCGGTCCCGATCGACGACCACGATCGCCGCGCGCAGCGCCTCCACGATCTGAACCTGCATCCGCTGCAACCGTTGCTCGGCAAGCGCCGCCTCGCGCAAACTCTGATCTCGCGCCGCCAGCGCTTGCACCATTCGCTCGAACTCCGCGACCAGTTGGCCGAGCTCGTCGTTTCGCCTGATGTCGACAGCACTCGAGAGGTCGCCGCGGGAGACGGCCGCGACGCGCTGGTGCAACAGAGGGATTGGCCGGAGCAAGCGCTGAGACATGAACGTCACGGCGATACCGACGAGCAATGACAGAAGGCCGAACAGACCCAAGATGAAGGTCGCGCGCTCCGACTGCGCCGCAGCCAGCGCGCTGGTGCGCGAGATCCGTTGCTGGACGCTTTGCGACGCCCGGTCGTAGTTGCGCTCGATCCGTTGCTCCGTGCTCCGGAGCTTCGTGAGCAAGTCCTCGACCGCCTCTTCGTCACCAGCGGCGCTGTTGAACAGCTGCTCATACTTCGTATCGATCTCTTCATAGGCTTTGCCAATCGAGTCGAGCTCTCGACGGACCGAGCGGAGCGGCGCCGACATCCCGCGCTCCTCCGCCAAAGCCTCCGCCTTTTCGACTCCCTCATAGGCGCGTCGCAGCGTAGTGGGACGAATGCGCAACGCGGCCCGCAGCCAAGACTTGGTCGGCGTGCTCCGCTCCGAATGGAGCGCCCGCTCCACCAAGTTTGCATAGACGCTCTGCGTCGCCTTGGCCTGGCTCAGGGTCAGCGCCAGGGGAAGGTATCCGTCCTCGAGCAGCCCAAGCGTCTCGGACGTACGATGGTGCTGCAAAAAGCTCAGGCCCCCAACGACACCGAAAGCGACCAGCACCACGATGTACCCCAACACGATCCGAGTAGGAATCGTGAGCCATTTCCGGCGAGCCGGACGAGTCATCCTCTGATCCTAAACCTCGGAGCCAAGCCGGTCTAGATCACCGTGACGGAGCGAAGAGAAAGTGGCATGATTCGCCGCATCTTGCCGGTGGGGAGAGAATGAAGGCACGTTGGCGCGCTAGCTTATTTGCTTGTTTGGCTTTCGGAGCGTTGAGCTTGGCGAGCAGCCAGGCAAGCGCCCAGTGTTCAGCGATGTGCGCGGACATCGCTCCAGGCTGCAATCCCGTCCCATGTGTCACCACAACCTGCTTCGGAACGGCGGGGTCTGACTGCATCACGGGCACGGCAGGCGATGACGTCATTTTCGGCCTGGGCGGCGACGACTGTATCTGTGCTGAGGGCGGCGCCGATATCGTGAACGCAGGAGACGGTGCCGATTTCGTCTTCGGCGGAGACGGCGGAGACAACATCAGCGGAGATGATGGCGCCGATTTCCTCTTCGGTGAGGCGGGCAACGACACGCTCTCAGGAGGCATCGGGGACGACCAGCTCTTCGGCGATGTCGGAGACGACACGCTCAACGGTGGAGCCGATAACGACACCCTCTCGGGCCAGGGCGGCGCCGACATCCTGCGCGGCGACATCGGAGACGACACGCTCAACGGTGGAGCCGACAACGATCAACTCTTTGGTGGTGATGGTGCTGACAGTCTTTCTGGCGAGGACGGCGATGACGTCCTCAACGGCGAAGGCGGAGACGACCCTCTATTGGATGGCGGGGCCGGCGAAGACACGATCAACGGTGGAGCGGGCAACGATACAGCCAACGGAGGCCCCGGACTCGACTTCATCAACGGCGGTCCAGATAACGACACGCTGAGCGGGGGCGATGGTCCGGACATCATCAACGGAGACGATGGCGACGACGTCCTCAACGGGGACGCGGACAATGACACCCTCGACGGCGGCGCCGGGGCCAACAACCTGTTGTTCGGCAACGCCGGCATCGACGTCTGCCTGAACGCCGCCAACATGGACTTCAGTTGTGAGCTCTTCACGCACGCGACGCTCGATTCACTCACGGCATTCGACGACGGCAACTCCGTCGTCGTCCGCTGGGTCACCTCCTCCGAGACGAGCACCGCGGGCTTCTACCTCTACCGAGAGCAGAACGGTGAGTGGGTTGCGCTTCACGAAGGCATCTTGCCAGCGCTCCTCGACGCGCCGCAGGGTGGCGTCTACGACTTCCGCGACGCCGAGGGGGACCGAAGCGAACCGCAGCAGTATCTCCTGATTGAAGTCGACGCGCACGGGGTGCAGTCGACTCACGGCCCATTCGAGGCGACTGCCAACTCGCGCGGCGAAAGCCTGCTCGAAGGCGATGCGATCTACGCGCGAGAGGCGCACCGCCTGCAAGCCACCCAATCGGCTCTGAAAGCCGCAACCTCCGAGAAGCAAAGCGGAGGAGATCCGGTCGCGCTCTACTTCGGTGTCGAGCAAACCGGCCTCTACGCGGTCAGCGCGGCCGAGATCGCCGCGCGCTTCGGGCTCGATGAGGCCAGCGTCCGCGATCGCATTCAAACCGGCGAGCTTTCGTTGACCGAAGAGGGCGAAACCGTCGCCTGGAGCCCCTCCGCGGACGGCTCCGAGCTCCGCTTCTTCGGCTTGGTCCGGAAGAGCCTCTACACGACCGAACGGCTCTACCGTCTCTCGTTCGAAACCGGCACGACCATGACCGAGGACTCCGCGGCGCCAGATGTCATCACCGACGGTCTCACCTTTGAAGGCAAGCTCCACCTCGAAGTCGACCAGATCCCCGGCGTGCTCGTCGCGCAAGATCCGGATCAGGACTACTGGTTCTGGCAGTTGATCTCGGCAGCGCCCGCCATGCCGGAATCTGCGGTCGTGACCTTCGACCTCGAAAGCGTCGCTGGCGATGCAGAGATGCGCATCGACCTCCATGGCATCTACGACGAGCCGCATTCGGTCGACGTACGGATCAACGGCACGCTCATCGGCACCGCCCAGTTCGAAGGCGTCGTGGCGCACCAGGCAAACTTCCCAGTTCCGGAAGCCGCGCTCAACGAAGGCGAGAACACGCTCTCGATCGAGCCGACGACGACGGGCGATAGCGCGCTCTACCTGAACTTCGTCGACCTGACCTACACCCGCGGGTACGCCACGAGCGCGCCCTCGCTTCTCTTCGGTGCCAACCAGGACGCGTCGTTGGAGGTGACCGGGCTCACGGGCAACGGCATCGAGCTTTTCGACATCACCAACCCACGGCAACCCGCCAAGCTCACCGGTGCAGTCTCGAGCGTCACTGGCCTCCGGCTCGCAGCCGAGACGGATCGCGAGTACTTCGCGCTCACCGCCGAGGAAGTGCGCGCGCCGAGCTCGATTTGGAACGATGTCCCTTCGAACCTCCGCAACCAGGCAAATGCGGCCGACTACGTGCTCATCGCGCCAGCGCAGCTTCTCGAAAAGGCGCAGGAGCTAGCCGACTATCGCGAGGGCGATGAGCTCGGGACGATGCTGGTCGAGCTGCAGGACATCTACGACGAGTTCGCATTCGGAGCCCCGGACCCGAACGCAATCCGTGCATTCCTCGGCTATGCGCACGAAAATTGGGCCACGGCGCCCGAGTTCGTCGTGCTCATCGGCAAGGGGTCGTTCGATTATCGCGACCTTCAAGGCCAAGGCGGCAACCTCTTGCCGCCGATCATGACGCTCACATACGGGGGCATCCTCTCGTCCGATACCAAGTACGCGGACTTCCTCGGCGACGACGGTCTGCCGGACGCATCGGTCGGCCGGCTACCGGTCACCTCCGCTTCAGACCTCGACGCCGTCATTCAACAGATCATCAGCTACGAGGCCTCAATCGACTCGCTTCGCACGGATGTGACCCTCTTGGCCGATGCCGACAGTTCACAAGGCAACTTCGGCGCCGCGTCCGATGCAGTCAGCAAAGCGCTCCCGGCCGACTGGACCGCGACCGCGGTGTACCGTTCCGAGCTGGGAGACTTGGAAAGCACGCGCGCACTCTTGTTCGACGAGCTTCAAAAAGGACCGCGCGTGCTGAGCTATCTGGGTCACGCCGGAATCATCGCCCTAGGGAAAGCCGAAACCCTCTTCAGTATCGAAGATCTCGAAACGCTCACCATCGACGGCCACCAGCCGGTGTTCGCAGCCATGACCTGCGTCACATCGCGGTTTGCCGTTCCAGGGCTCGTCTCCCTCGGAGAGGCCATGTTGACCGACGATCAAGGGGCCATCGCGGTCTGGGGCCCATCGGGCATTTCGATCAACGAGCAGGCCGCCCTGCTCGAACAAGAGTTATTGAGCGAGCTGAGCTCGGGAACCGAAGCGCGGCTCGGACCCATGATCACCCGCGCCTTTGGCGTGGTAGTCGACTTGGAGTTCGGCCGCGACATGATCGAGATCTATCATTTGTTCGGTGACCCAGCGCTGCGTGTTGCCAAAGCGGATGATCCGCCCGGGACAGGCGGCTCCGGTGGGACGGCTGGTGCGGGAGGCAGCGGCGGCGGTTCTGGAACCGGCGGCTCGAGCTCGGGCAATGACGGCCTGATCACCGCTGGCTGCGCTGTAGGTTCGTCTAGACCAGACGCACCTGGAGCGCTGCTCCTGCTGATAGGCACCGTTGCGCTGCTACTCCGAAGACGGAACCGCAAGCGGCCCCCGGCCAACGGCTAGTTGACGTGCGCCTCGGTTGCGCCGCCTAGCTGACGGCCCTGACGCGCATGGTGCTCGACCGCCGCGCGCACGAAGCTCGTGAACAGAGGATGGGGCAGGTGTGGCTTGCTCTTGAATTCGGGATGGAACTGACACCCGACGAAATGTGGGTGCCCCGGGAGCTCCACCATCTCGACCAGGCGCTCATCCGGAGAGACACCGCACAAGACGAGGCCGCCAGCCTCCAGCTGGTCGCGGTACTCGTTGTTCACCTCATAGCGGTGGCGGTGGCGCTCGCTAATCTGGGTCGTGCCGTAGATCTGGGCCGCAAGCGATTTGGGCTTGATCGTGCAGGGATACGCTCCGAGGCGCATGGTCGCACCCTTGTCCTCGACGTCGCGTTGATCGGGCATGATGTCGACCACGAGGTGCTTCGCGTTGCGATCGAACTCGGCGCTGTTGGCGCCTTCGAGCCCGCACACGTTTCGCGCGTACTCGACCACAGCCATTTGCATACCGAGACAGATGCCAAAGAAGGGAATGCCGTTCTCGCGCGCGAACTGAATCGCCCGAATCTTGCCCTCTGAGCCCCGGTCTCCAAATCCGCCCGGAACCAAGATCGCGTCGTGCCGGCCGAGCCGCGCCTCGAGATCGCCACTCTCGAGCTCTTCGCTGTCGAGGTAGTCGAGATCGAGCTTCACGTCGCACTCGAGCGCGGCGTGCACCAGGGACTCATGCAGGGACTTGTACGAATCGCGCAAGTGAACGTACTTCCCGACTAGCGCAATCGACACGTGGCCCTTGCCGGGAGCCATGTAGCGCTCGACCGTCCGCCGCCAGACCGAAAGGTCAGGGTCACGCGACCAGATATTGAGCCGCTCGGCCAGCAGCCGGTCGAGCCCCTGCGCGTGCAGGGTGAGTGGAAGCTCGTAGATCGAGCTGACATCCGGTGCGGCGATGACCGCTTGGACCGGCACATTGCAGAAATGCGCGATCTTCTCTTTGAGCTTGTGCGGAAGCTCCCGATCCACCCGGCACAAGAGCAGCTCGGGCTGAATCCCCAGGCCCAACAGCTCCTTCACCGAGTGCTGCGTCGGCTTGGTCTTGAGCTCGCCGGCCGCTGCGATGTGCGGGATGAGCGTGACGTGCACGGAGACGCTGTTTTGTGGACCGAGCTCACCGCGCAACTGACGAACCGCTTCGAGGAACGGAAGAGATTCGATGTCGCCTACCGTGCCGCCGACCTCGACGATCGCAACGTCAACACCGCTCGTGGCTTCACGGACTCGTGCTTTGATCTCGTCGGTGATGTGCGGAATGACCTGAATGGTCGCTCCGAGATACTCGCCACGGCGCTCTTTCGAAATCACCGAGTCGTAGATGCGACCGGTCGTGAAATTGTTCGCCTTGGTCATCGTCGCCTTGGTGAAGCGCTCGTAATGACCGAGGTCGAGATCGGCTTCCGCGCCGTCGTCGGTGACGAACACCTCTCCGTGCTGGAAGGGGGACATCGTGCCGGGATCGACGTTGATGTACGGGTCCAACTTCATGTTGGTGACCCGCAATCCTCGTGCTTCGAGGAGCGCGCCCATCGAAGCAGCCGCTAGGCCTTTTCCGATTGAGCTGACAACACCCCCTGTGACGAAGATGAACTTAGTGTGTCGCGGGTTCATCCGGTGGGGCTCCTAGAGCGTTGCGTGTTGCACGCAACATTCCAGACCGTAAAGGCCGGGCCCGACAGTGTCAACGCAACACTCGATCGACGTTGCCGATAGCGGGATTGCGCGAATTTTCTACAGCTGCGAATCCCCACCGTCGACGACCTTGGGAATCAGGGACGCACGTGTCAGGCCTGCTGCGCCGAACCGTTCACGCAGCGCCCGCGTCGTCACTGCGAGGCGTTCGCGTCGCGCCCGCTCCGCATCCGGGAAGAGCTCAGCATCTGGATGCTTGGTAAACGAGGAAACCGAAACGCCCGTAAGCCGCACGCCCGAGTCGAGCGCATCGAAGCGTGTTAGCAGATCGCCGGCCGCCTGGAAGATCGCGTCGGTGTCGGAGACCGCCCGCGACAGACGAGCTTGGCGCGTGCGAATGCGGTGATCGCCGTACTTGATCTTCAGCGTGACCACTTGCGCCCACAGCCCCTTGTTCACGAGACGATCGGCCACCTGCATCGACTGTCGCAGGATCGGCTTGAGGAGCGCGTCCGTCGTCGTGAGGTCGTGCTCAAACGTAGACTCGCTTCCGAGACTCTTCGGTGGCGCGCCCACCACCACGGACCGCTCGTCCAGCCCCCGCGCAAGCTGCTGCGCGATGGGCCCCCAACTCCCGAGCAACTGCTCGAGGGTGTGCACATCCACGCGCGCGAGGTCTCCGATGGTCTGCAAACCGGCGGTGTGAAGTTTCACTCTCGCCTTGGGACCCACCCGCCACATCCGTTCCAAAGGGAGCGGAGCGAGAAATTCCGCCGCGCCGCCCTGCGGCACCACGGTCAAGCCATCAGGCTTGTCGAGGTCGCTCGCGATCTTGGCGACAAACTTGTTCGGCGCGACGCCCGCCGACCCGGTGAGCCCGATCTCGGAGTGCACATCCTGCTTGATGCGCCGGGCAATCTCGGGCCCCTCCCCAAAAAGGGCGCGGCTGCCGGTCACATCGAGGAAGGCTTCATCGACCGAAAGGCCCTCGACCAGGGGCGTATATCGACGAAACACCTCGAAAACCCTGCTGCTCAGCTCGGAATAACGCGCGCGCCGGGGCGGAACGACGATCGCCTCGGGACAACGACGCAGGGCTTCGACCATGGACATCGCCGATCCGACCCCCGTGGGGCGAGCCTCATAAGAGGCGGCCGTGACGACACCCCGGCGTGAGCGCGCACCAACCAGAACCGGCTTCCCGCGCAAATCCGGGTTGTCCAGTTGCTCGACCGACGCAAAAAACGCGTCCATGTCGAAGTGGATGACTGTACGCATGTGTTCTTTGGCGACCCTACCGCAACAAGTCTTGATTGCCAGGACGATCGAACGTACCGTCCAACGCTATGGCGGAACCGGGCATAGAGGACCCTTATAAGGGTCGGTTTGGCATCATCCGGCGGATCGACGACTGGATCTTCTACGTCGAGATGGGGATCCTTTGGACGTTCCTCGGCGTGTCGGCGATCATGGTGTTTCTCGACGTCATGTACCGACGCCTCGCGGCACCGGACAGCAAGGTGGCCGAGCTCACGGCTCGCATTTTCGGCGTCGAGAGCCCCGAGGCGATGGAAACGCTGATGGCCATCGGTCCGAAGGCCACCGCAGTCGTCGGGGTAGCCCTCGTGTATTTCGCGTTCTGGACGGCAGAGAATCACGCGTCGGAACCCGGAAAGCAATCGCGCATCAAACCGATCATCGAAACCGTCGTCGCCTGCGCCGGCCTCGGCCTGTTGGGATGGATCATGCTTCGGCCGGACGTCGAGTCACGCTGGTTCTACTTCTTGCTCTACTCGCTCAGCGCTGCGGTCTGGCTGGTGCAGCTGCTGCGAGAGCGCGCATCGGGCTGGGTTGCCAAGCTCGTGGCCTTCGTGGTCGTGACGGCGATCTACACGTACATCACGCTCAACTACTTCCCGGACGGGTATAGCTGGTCCAAAGAGCTCTCCCTGATCATGCTGCTCTGGGTCGGCTTCCTCGGTGCGAGCGTGTGCGCACACGAGGGCAAGCACATTCAAGTGGGTGCATTGAAACGACTCGTCCCTCCGTCCATGTCGCATTGGATGGACGCGCTCGGCTTTGTCTTCACCGCTGCGTTCTGCTTCTTCATGGCAATGCTCGGCTACGAGTACGCGAAGGAAGCACTCATGCTCGAGGGTCGCTTCGAGCAAACCAACATCCCGGATTGGGTGGCCACAATCGCGGTTCCTGCGGCCTTCGCCATGACATCGATTCGTTACATCGGCGCCGCCGTTAGCTCCATCCTCGGCGGCTCCTACGGCGCTGCTCCCGAAGACGCGGCCATAGCCGCTGCGGCGGCGCAAGCCGCGAAAGAGGGGGCAGAGGGATGACCGAAGCTCGCGAGCGGAAGCTCCCGTTTCTCATCATGGTCGCCCTCGTCGTCTTGCTGCCGTTTCTCGGCAAAGGCGGCCTCCTGGCGTCTGCCATCATCGGTGCGGCGCTCGTAGGCGCTCCGCTTTTCGTCCTCATCGGCATTGCGACCCTCGGCAGCCTCTTCCTTTGGAGCGGCTTCAGAGACCTCAACCAGTTCACGATCGTCATCGAAGGCATTCGCAGCCTTGCCGACAGCCCCACGCTGCTGGCCATCCCGTTCTTCATCATGAGCGGCGCGGTCATGAGCAAGGGCCAGATCAGCCAGCGCCTGATCGACTTCGCCCATGCGTTCATCGGATGGGTCCCCGGCGGCATGGCGATGAGCGGCGTCCTCGCATGCATGCTCTTCGCCGCGATCAGCGGGTCGAGCCCGGCAACCGTCGTCGCGATCGGCACCATGATGGGCCCGGCCCTCATCGCGGAGGGCTACCGAGAGCGCTTCTCGCATGGCTTGCTCACATCGGCGGGTTCGCTAGGCATTTTGATTCCGCCGTCGATCCCGATGATCGTGTACCCGATCGTCAACCAGACTGCGGTGATCGAGGTCGAGCGCCTGTTCGCGTCCGGCTTCGGTCCCGGCCTCGTGATGGGCTCGATTCTGATCGGCTATTCATTTTACCAGGGCATCGTCGACAAGGTCCCGACCTCGCCGTTCAAGTTCAAGAAGCTGGTTGCGGCCACCCGAGACGGCTTCTGGGCCCTAATGTTCCCGATTTTGATCCTTGGTGGCATCTACGGCGGCATCTTCAACGCGGTCGAAGCATCCGCCGTCAGCGTCGCCTACGCGGTCATAGTCGAGGTCTGGTTACACCGTGCCCTAAAGCTCAAGGCCATCCCCGCCATCTTCGGCGAGACCGGCGTGTTCCTCGGTTCCTTCCTCGTGATCATGGTCATGGCGCTCGCACTCGGCGAGTTCTTCGAGAAGGAAGAGATCCCGGCTCTCATGGTCGAATGGATTCAGGGCAAGGATCTCGAGTACTGGCAGTTCCTCTTACTGCTCAACCTGATCCTCCTCGCCGTCGGGATGATGATGGACATCCTCAGCGCGATGTTCGTCTTCGTGCCCTTGTTGGCTCCGATCGCGGCCTCGATGGGCGTCGATCCGATGCACTTCGGCATCATCTTCATCGTCAACCTCGAGATCGGCTACCTCACTCCACCGGTCGGGCTGAACCTCTTCGTCGCGAGCGCTCTCTATGAGAAGGGCCTCGGCCACGTCATACGTAGCGTCGCGCCCTTCGTAGGCCTGATGTTGATCGGCCTCGGAATCATCACCTGGTACCCACAGCTTTCGGTCGGCCTTGGTAACGCGATCATGGGTGGCGATCCCAACGCGATGGTCGACGAGGATGGCGATGGGGTAGACGATCGCGGCGAGGATGCCGGCGGCATGCCCACCATGGAAGAAATGATGCAAGAGGCGATGGCCGGCGACGAAGACGAAGAGGAGCTCGAAGAAGAGGGCCTCGAGGGTGAGGAGCTCGAAGACGAGGAGGTCGAAGAGCTTCTGGACGCAGAAGAAGCACCGGAGCCCGACACCACGGAGTAAGCGCGGCTGCGCCGGGCTGGCGGCCGTGATAGGCTCGCTCGCCCGATGGCGTACACCGTTCTCGCAAGGAAATACCGCCCGCAGAGCTTCGAAGACCTCGTCGGTCAGGAGCACGTGGCGCGGACGCTAGCAAACGCCATCCATGCCGATCGCGTCGCGCACGCGTTCCTCTTCACCGGAGTTCGCGGCGTCGGAAAGACCACAACAGCACGCCTGCTCGCCAAGGCCCTCAACTGCGAGAAAGGCCCGACGCCGACCCCCTGTAACGAGTGCGGTCCTTGCGTCGAAATCACGGCGGGCGTCGACGTAGACGTCCAGGAGATCGACGGCGCCTCGAACAACAGCGTCGACGACGTGCGTCGGCTGCAGGAATCTCTCCCGTACCGGCCGCAGCGGGACCGCTACAAGATCGTGATCGTCGACGAGGTTCACATGCTGTCAGCGGGCGCGTTCAACGCCTTTCTGAAGACCCTCGAAGAGCCCCCGGACCACGTGAAGTTCATCTTCGCGACCACCGAGAGCCACAAGGTGCCGGTGACGATCCGCTCGCGATGCCAGCAATACGACTTTCGTCTCATCCCGCACCGGCTGATCGCCGAGCGAGTCCGCACGATTCTCGACGCAGAAACTCTCTCGGCGGATGACGAAGCGATCTCAGTGGTCGCCCGTGAGGCAGCGGGCTCGATGCGCGACGCCCTCACCTTGCTCGACCAGCTCGTCGCGATCTCCGACGACCGGATCACCGCAGACACCGTCGCTGCAAGCCTGGGCATTGCAGCACGCGAGGCGCTCTACGACGTAGCCCGCGCAGTGCTCGAAGGCGACGGCGCCTCGGTGGTCGCAGCCATCGACGGCCTCGCCGACAAAAGCGTGGACATGCAGCACTTCGCCCGCCAGTTGCTTCAACTGGTGCGCGACCTCGTCGTGCTCAAGCTCGGCGCAGGCGACCCGGCCGAATGGGTGCCCGAAGAGCGAGAGGCCGCAGAAACCCTCATCGGCGACATCGACATCCTCGAGCTCCAGCGCGCCTTTCGAGCCACCTCGAGGGTCATGGACGAGATGGCCCACAGCCCCAACCCGAAGCTCATGCTCGAAATGGGGTTGGTACGCGTCGCGACGCGGCCTCCGCTCCAGGCAGTGTCGGATCTCGTGGCCCGACTCGAAGCGTTGCAGGCGCACCCGGGCTCCGCGGGAGGCTCATCCGGCGGTCCGCGCCCTCCCAAACCGAGCCCCAAGCCGGCGCCGCGTCCCGCCAAACCAAAAGTCGAAACCAGGCCCGACCCGGAGCCCAAGCCTGAGCTCGAGGCCAAAGCCGAACCGGAGGTCAAGGCCGAGCTAGAGTCGGAGCCCAAGCCCCAAGACCCCGAGCAACCGATCATGCCGGCCACCAAGCACTCCGGCGGTTTTCATACCAGCAGCGGCGAGGTGCTAACGCCGATCCGCAGAGCGGCGCTTCAGGAATGGGAAGAGCTGGTCGGCACCCTCGAACAACAGCAACCGGCGCTCGCCGCGGTCCTCGAACATGGAATTCCCAAAGCCGTCGGCCCCGACCGGATCGTCCTCTCCTTCAAAGACGGCTCGTTCTACGGGCGCCAAGCGGACTCGCCTGAGTCCATCGCCGCGATCGTGCGGGTCGCCGAACAGCAGCTAGGCGCGCGCCCGAAGGTCGAGATTCGCTTCGACGCTCAGGGCGAAGCGGCAACCAAGACGGTGGCGGCGGTCGCCGCCCAGCGCAAAGAGGCGGAAGTGGAGGCTAAGCGTAAAGAGGCGCTCAATCATCCCGTCGTTCGCGACGCCGTCGACGTATTTCCCGAATCGGCTGGGAAGCTGAAAGTACACATCGAAGCGGACTGAGAGGATCGAATGAACATGCGTGGCGGAATGGGAGAGCTCATGCGGCAAGCTGGCCGCGTCCAGCGCAAGGTCGAGAAGCGTCGGGAAGAGCTCAAGGAAGAGACCTTCGAGGCGAGCGCAGGCAACGACAAGGTAACCGCCGTGGCCAATGGCATTCCAGAGCTCGCCGAGATTCGAATCGACCCAGCCCTACTCCAAGAAGAGGACATGGAAATGGTGCAGGACCTCGTGGTCGCCGCCGCCAATGCCGCTCTCACGAAAGCCCGCGAGCACGTCGACGCAGAGATCGAAAAGATCACCGGCGGACTCTCGATTCCCGGGCTCGGCTGAGCAATGAAGGCCAACGACCCTATCGCATCGTTGATCTCATTGTTGTCTCGACTACCGGGCGTCGGCGAGCGGACAGGGGCGCGGCTGGCATTTCATGTCCTCGAAGGAGATGCGCAGTACGCCGACGCGCTAGGCCGCGCGCTCAGCACGATCCACGACGAGGTCACACGCTGCGAGCTCTGTGGCAACTACGGCGCGGAGTCGCGATGTGCGATCTGCCAAGACCCGCGCCGTGACGAGACACTCATCTGCGTGGTGGCCAAGGTCCCTGACTTGATCGCGCTGGAAGCGCTCGGAAGCTTCCGCGGCCGCTATCACGTCTTGCACGGTTTGCTGGCCCCGCTCGACGGCATCGGACCGGATCAACTCCCGCTCGATGCTCTAGAACGCCGCATCGTGGACGAGAAGGTCAAAGAGGTCATCGTCGCGACACCGCTCAACGTCGAGGGCGAGGCGACGGCGCTCTACGTGGCGGATGCCCTGGGGGCTAGCCCGGTCCGCGTATCGCGAATCGCGGCTGGCGTCCCGCACGGCGGAGAGCTCGAGTTCACCGACCAGGTGACCCTGGGCCGGGCGCTCGAAGACCGGCGCGCGGTTCGCTGAAGGCCAAAACAGCCTCAAATCGCGCCCGATCGCACTCTAAGTCGCGGCGTTTGAATGTTTTGCCGGCCCCCCTCGTAAAAAAGCGAGAGGTGGCCCAATGCTCCGATTCATACTTTTGCCGTTCATCGCCGTCGCCCTCGTGCTGACCAGCACCGAAGCTGCGCATGCCGAGGTCGTCGTCGTTCGCCCCGACGACGCGTCTTCCCAAGTGGTGGTCAAGACCAAGCCCCCGACGGTCGTCGTCGTCAAACACACGTCGATCCCGCAGGCACCGGTCTCGAAGCCTCCCGAGCCCCCCAAACGAGACCGCAAGTTCGGGCTTCACTTCGACGTCGCCGGCACGTTCGGACCGCAAGTCTTGATGGGTGGCTTCGCCGGCGCGCTACGCTTCCGACCCAAGGAGCACGTTGGAATCGACCTGGGCTCTGGCTACTTTGCGGGTAACGACTACCAGGGTTTCTACCGAACCGAGATCCCGCTCACGGCGAACGTTCTTTTCTTCGTCAATCCACAGCACAGGTTGCAGCTCTACTTCTTGTTGGGACCGGGGGTCTCGTTCGGCCGTGTCGATACCTACAATGAGGTTCGCCGCATGACTCACATCGGCGGGCAGGCAGGCGTCGGACTCGAGCTCAGGATCGCCCCCGCCTTCGCACTGAACGCCGATGTACGCGGCATCCTTCGCCACCGAATCGACAGCGACCCACGGCCGGAGTTCTTCGACGGAACACGCGGTACGAACACCTCGGGTGGTGCGGTGCTCACCTTCGGCGGAACGCTCTACTTCTAAAACCGACTAGGGGCGGTTGCTGCTTCGCCGACCACTGAAGAGCTTCTTGAAGAAGCCGTCGTCGTCTTCGCCTTCTTCGCCTTCTTGCGGAATCGCAGGCGGGCGGGTCTTCAAGGCGTCATCCTCGCCAACCTTCTCGAGCTCTTCGAGTTCGGACTCGTCGACCAGCAACACGAAGTCGGACTCGTCGATGATTTCGACCTCGGTGTGCTCATCGTCCCAGTCATCCTCGACCGCTTCGGGCGCGTGGGTTCTAGCGGTGTGCGCGATGGCCGGCGCGACGTCGATCGCGACTCCTTCGCATAGCGTACTCAGCTCGTCATCGACGCCCTGCAGATCGAGCCGCTCCGTCCTCGCGAAGCGGCCGCGAATCTCGGAGATCTCCTCGTCGCTCTTATCAAGCTCCGCGAGTGCCTGGTCCACCCCAGCCAGCTTCTCTTCAGGAACGCTCACGTGATCAATGTCACAGGAAAACGCGGTCCCGTAAAGTCTTTCACCGGAAAAGAAGCTCAGAGCGAACGAGAAAATCGAGCGATCTCGGCCTCGACCAGAGGAAGACGGTCCTGGCCCCAGGTGGAATAAGAGCCGATTCGCAGCGTGGGTACCCCCCAGAGCCCCAGCTCGGTGAGCGCCTCCCGATTGGCTTTGGCCTGCTCTTCCCAACCCCCGTCCTCGATGGCCGCCCGCACCTCGGCTTCGCTGATCCCAGCTCGCTCGGCCAAGAAGACGAGGTCCGGAATGTGCGCGACATCTCGCGCCTCGGACCAGATGCCCCGCATCACAGAATGCGTGAGCTCGAGCTCGAGCCCCTCACGGGCCGCGCAGTTGAAGAACACCGCCATGCAGTAACCGATTCCCTTTCCGAGTGGGTCGCATACATGGCCGAAAGGGATCCCGAGGCGATCGGCCTCACGCTTCGCGTCATGCACGATGTAGAGCCTCTTCGCTCGCGGAACGGCAAGGCCTCGCATGACCATCGGGAGGACCGGGCGTAAGGTGACCTCGACGCCGTAGCGATCTCGAAGTTCGATCAGTTGGGGAATCGAGAGATACGAATACGGGCTACGGAATGAAACGAAGGCCTCGATGCGCGGCTTGCTTCCCTCCGCGCCCCGAATGATCGATGCCAGATGGTCCCCGGGGCGGCGCGTGAGATCGACGCTGCCTTCAAGCCCCTCATGCCGGAGCCTTTCCTCGAGGTAGTGGAGGCGATCGATCCCCCAATACCACTCGCCCGCGTAGTAGAGCATCCCGGGTTGATAGTGCCCGGCACGCTCGAGGTCGGCGTAGTTGGCTTCGAGCGCCGGCCGGACCTCCTCGCCCGACACGCTCCCGTATCTTTCGACGATCGCGGCGAGCGCGGCGCCGTCATCGCCCCACACAGCCTCCCCGATCTCTGCGGCGACCCTCAGCTGCTCTTCGGTGGAACGAGGTTCGAGGAGAACTGCATGAGCACGACGGACTCGGTCTTCAGAAGGCGGCTCTGCGCCGTGCGGGAAACTGAGCCCATAGCTGTCGGCTAGGATGACGGCATCACGGATCGCGTGACTCCGCAACATGTCAGGCGCCGGATTGGCCGAGATGCCCGGCTGCGCAACAGGGATGAGCTCGATCTCGAGCCGGTACGTGCTCGCCAAGCGCGGTGCGACCTGCACCAACAGGTGGCTGTACGGGTCGTCGGCGCGGTAATAGAGGCGCACGTGCCTGCGCCCGCCGCGGAGCAGCCGGCCGAGGTTGTGCAGAGCGCGTTTCGTCGGCCGGGAGCTGAGGTAGAGGTTGGCCCCGGCACCGGTGAGCTGGGATTTGGCGGACATCTAGGCGGTGCCTGCAAGCTCGTACACCGTGGTGACCGCTTCGCCGAGCTTGCTCGGGTCCGGACCTCCTGCCTGCGCGAAGTCAGGTCGCCCGCCTCCGTTTCCGCCCACGACCATGGCCGCGGCTTTGACGATGTCACCGGCTCGGAATCGACCCGTGAGCGCCTTTGAGACGCTACAGACGAGCAAAGCCTTCTTACCGTCTTTGCTGGCGGAGCCGAGCAGGATGACTGCGGGCGCAAGCTTGTCTCGCAACTGGTCGGCCATCTCGCGAAGCGCGCCCGCGTCCCCGAGCTCGACCGTCGCTCCAAGCACCCGAGCACCATCGACTTCGCGCGCCTCAGCCGAAAGGTCGGCGCTATCGCCAGACATCAGTGAGCGCTTGAGCCGTTCAATCTCTCGCTGAGATTCCTTTTGCTGCTCTATGAGGCGTCCCACCCGGTCGCGAAGCTGCGGGGCAGGCGCCTTGAGCAATGCCGCTGCTCCGGTGAGCTCAGATTCCACGCGACGTAGATGCGCGAGTGCGTTGAGCCCGGTCGTCGCCTCGATGCGGCGGACCCCAGCAGCAAGGCCGGTTTCCGACACAACCTTGAACAACCCGATGTCGCCGGTGCGGTACGCGTGAGTGCCGCCACAGAGCTCGAGTGACGGACCGATCGTGAGCATGCGGACCACATCGCCGTACTTCTCCTCGAAGATGCCGATCGCGCCGCGCTTCTTGGCCTCATCCATCGGCAGCGCCTCGGTCGTGATCGCGGTGTTCTCGAGCACCCGGGCATTGACGAGGTTTTCGATCTGCTCGATCTCGGCGGCGTCGAGCGGTCGGGTGCCACTGTAGTCGAAGCGGAGACGATCCGGACCGACGAGCGAGCCCTTCTGGGCCGCGGTTTCGCCCACGACTTGGCGCAAGGCCCAGTGCAGGAGGTGAGTCGCGCTGTGGTTGCGGCGGGTCGCGCTCCGCAGGCCGTGATCCACGTGGAGCTCGACCTCCGCGCCGGGCTTGAAGGACCCCGAGGCGACCTTGCCACGATGCACGATCAAGCCCTCGACCGGCTTGTGCGTGTCTTCGACTTCGAAGCGGGAACCGTTGACCTCGATGACGCCCTGATCACCCACTTGGCCACCTTGCTCAGGATAGAATGGCGTGGCGCGCGTGATGATCTCGCCCGACGCACCCGTCCCGAGCTCGTCCACCGAGCCACCCTCTGCGACCAGCGCGAGGACCTCGCTTTGCGCGGTCTCCGTGTCGTACCCGACGAACTCGACCGCTCCAAGGTCTTGAGCGAGCGCTGGATAGACGTCCGCCACCGCACTGCTTCCGATCTTCGAACCCTGGCTGCGCACGCGCGCCTTGCCGAGCTCCTCGTCGAAGCCATCCTGGTCGATCTCGAAGCCCTGCTCTTGACCGATCACCTCTTGGAGATCGAGAGGAAAGCCGTATGTGTCGTAGAGCCTAAACGCGACCCTTCCCGGCAGCGAGCGTTCGCCTGCTCGCTCGATCCACTCGTCGTTGTCGGAGATGAGTTGGAGCCCGCGGTCCAGCGTTCGGCGAAAGCGCTCTTCCTCTCGCTGGGTGATCTCTTCGATGAGCGCGCGGCGCTCGCTCAGCTGCGGGTAAACATCGCTCATGTTGTCGACCACGCGAAGCGCACAGTGACGGAGGAACGGCTCCCCGATCCCGAGCCGGTGCCCGTGGCGAATCGCGCGGCGCATCACCCGTCGTAGGACGTACGAGCGCCCGTCCTTGTCGGGGAATACGCCCTCGGAGATCAAGAACGCCGTGGTTCGGGCATGGTCCGCGATGACCCGCATGCTGATGTCGTCCTCAGACTGGCTCCCCTGATAGCGTTTGCCCGAAATCTCGGAAGCCAAGTCTACGACCGGTCGCAAGAGGTCGGTGTCGTAGTTGCTCAAGACGCCCTGTTTGATGACGGCGATCCGCTCGAGCCCCGCGCCCGTGTCGATCGATGGTGCGGGCAGAGAATCCATACGGCCGTCGGCGTGGCGCTCGAACTGCATGAAGACCAGGTTCCAGAGCTCGAACCAGCCGCGGCCGTCGGCGGATGGCTCTTCGCCAAAGGTCCGGGGGTCGACATCGTCGAGGCCGAGACAGTAATGAATCTCTGAACAGGGCCCGCAGGGGCCGGTATCGCCCATCTGCCAGAAGTTGTCTTTGGCGCCGCAACGAATGATGCGCTCGCTCGGCAAGCCCGCCACGTCCTTCCAAATCGCAGCGGCTTCGTCGTCGGCCGGCGCGAGCCCCTTTTCACCTCCGAAGACCGTGACGACGAGGCGCTCCGGGTCGAGCTCGAGCGTGTCGATGAAGTAGTCCCAGGCGAACTTGATCGCGTCTCGCTTGAAGTAGTTCCCAAACGAGAAATTTCCGAGCATCTCGAAGAAGGTGTGGTGCCGCGCGGTGACGCCGACGTTCTCGAGATCGTTGTGCTTGCCGCTGATCCGAATGCACTTCTGCGACGAGGCGGCGCGCGAGTACGGCCGCTCTTCCTTGCCGGTGAAGACGTCCTTGAACTGCACCATGCCCGCGTTCGCGAACATGAGCGTCGGGTCGTTGGGCGGGACGAGCGGACCGGAAGCGACCCTCTTGTGCTCGCGCTTCGCAAAGAACCGAAGGAACGATTCCCGAATTTCGGATGAAGAGGCCATTCCCGACGATTGCTAGCGCTTGTGCAGCGCCCACGCAACGCCTGTGCTAGATGCGTCGCCGTGCTGACGTGCCTCCGCGTCCGGAGCTTCGCCATCATCGAAGCGCTCGAAGTCGAGTTCGACGCCGGGCTCAACATCGTCACCGGTGAAACGGGCGCAGGAAAGTCGATTCTCGTCGATGCGCTCCAGCTCGTGCTCGGAGCCCGGGGAAGGCCCGAAGTGGTGCGTACAGATGCCGAGGCCGCCGAAGTGGAGGCGCTCTTCGATCTGAGCGACCAACCCGAAACGCTGGCCTCGTTGCGCGACCAGGGCGTCGAGACCGACGCAGAGCTCTTGATCCGCCGAGTGGTGAGCGCGACCGGCCGGACACGGGCCTACATCAACGGGCGGCTCGCTACGCTGGCCCAGCTGAAGGAAGTGACCAAGGGACTCGCGGACATCTCGTCGCAGCACGAGTACCACTCGCTAGCCGACTCGCGGCATCATCTGACCTATCTCGACGCGTTCGCCAGCCACGCATCGCTGGTCGAGGAGGTGGGCCAGGCTCATGCGGCGCTCGTCGAGGCGGCGGGGCGGCTCGAGGAAGTCGTGACGGAGGAGCGCGGCAAGGCTGACCGCGAAGATTTGCTTCGCTACCAGGTCAACGAGATCGAAACGCTACGGGACGCGCTCGAGAACGAGGAAGCACTCGTCGTGGAGCGTGAACGGCTTCGGCACGCGGAGAAGCTCGGCGCGGCCGCGGGCGCAGCGGAAGCACAGCTCTACTCGGACGATGATTCGATCTGCGGCGCGGTCTCGCGGATTGCGTCGTCGGTGGAGCAAGCATCCAGCTTCGATCCGAGCCTCGAGCCGATGGCTGCGCAGGTTCGCGAAGCGCTGCTGCAGCTCGAAGACGCGGCATCGGAGCTCGGGAGCTATGCGCGAGATCTATCGTTCGATCCGAACCGCCTGGGAGCGCTCGAAGACCAGGCCGATCGGTTGTCGCGTGTGAAGAGGAAGTACGGAGACACCGGCGCGGAGATCCTCGCCTACCGAGACCGGGCCGCCGCAGAGCTCGACTCGCTCGAACGGTACGAGGAACGCCTCGACCGTTACCAGCGCGAGTTCGATGAAGCCCTCGAAGAAGCGTCGCGCGCTGCCCTCGCCCTCCGCGGCAAACGGCAATCCGCCGCGGTGAAGCTCAGCAAGGCGATCAGCAAGGAACTGTCGTCACTCGGCATGGGAGAGGCCAAGGTCACGGTGGAGCTGGCCGCGCTCGAAGGAGGCCCACGCGAGCTTCAAGTCCGGGGCGCGCGCCTCTCGCCCACCGGAATCGATCACGCAGAGCTCCTGATCGCCCCCAACCGCGGCGAAGAGGCCAAGCCGCTCCGCAAGATCGCCAGCGGCGGCGAGCTGTCACGCGCGATGCTGGCGATCAAGCGCGTGCTCGCCGGCCTGGGCCCCGCAAGCCTCTACGTCTTCGACGAAGTCGACGCCGGAGTAGGCGGCGCCGTAGCCGAAGTCATCGGCCGCAAAATCCATGAGGTCGCCCAACACAGCCAGGTACTGTGCATTACCCACCTCCCCCAAATCTCCGCGTACGCGGACGCGCACTACCGCGTGCACAAAGAAGTCGTAGGCAAACGAACGAAAAGCGACATCCGCCTGCTCTCCGACAAAGAACGCCTTGAAGAAATCGCCCGCATGCTAGGCGGCGTCACCGTAACCGACCAAGCCCGAGCCGCAGCCCAAGCCCTCCTTCACAGCGCCACCACCTGAAAAGGGGTCAGACAGCTTCTTGAAAGGGTTAATTCTATCGCTGCTTCGGCCCTACCAGCGTCCTCAGAGTCCCCTCCACCACCACGTCGCCGCCTTCGTCCCGAAGCGTGACCTTGATCTGATATTCCTGCTTCGCGCTGGAATCGATCGAGGGTGTGCGGCATTCGCCCGTAATGGTTCCGCGGGCCTTTTTGACGTAATCGAGGCCCATACCGGCAACGATAAAGCGGGCGTCGTCGGGGAGTGAGTAGCCGAGTGCGAGATTCCCCGTCATCTCGACCAGGTTCGCCAGTGCAACCGCGTGGATGCACGACAGGTGGTTTCGCACCGCCCTGCGGTCCGTCAGCGTGATTCGGGAGTAGCCCTCGCTCAGCTCCTGGACCACCGCACCCATGGAACCAGTGTAAGGCGCGAGCCGCCCTACCATCCGACTGTACAACAGCTTCCCACCGGGAACGCGCTCCAAGCGATTCCACGCTTCCCGAATGAAATTCGTCTTCGATTCGGTGGTTAGCGCTTCAGCTCTGAAAAACGTCGTCACGGCCATCGCGGGAACCGTAACACACCGGGAGATAGGGCATATGACAGGTACAACCTCTCCTTCATTTCATCCCCCCTGCCTGGTACCAAAGGTCTCACCAACTGGCGGCCACCAGGCAGGGGCCTTTTTTTGGGGCTAGGTTGACTGCCCCCCGGCCGTCGCTCACTCGCTGATGAGGTCGCCAAGCCGGGTCAGGCTCTCATGGGTGCCACCCAGGGTGAACTCGAGGTGCTTCGAGGTCATGAAGTACCTGTAGAGCGGGTAGTCTCGATCGAAGCCCATGCCGCCGTGAACGTGCTGGGCGGCAGCGACGACGCGGGCGCCGGCTTCGGAGGCAAAGAACTTCGCAACTGCGAGCTCCTTATCGGCGTCGAGCCCCTGGTCGAGGCGCCAACAGGCCTGCCACATCGAGGAGCGCATCGCCTGCACGTCGATGTACGCATCTCCAACCCGCTGAGTCACGCCCTGGAACGTGGCGATCGGGACCCCGAACTGCTTGCGCTCGCCCGAGTAGTTGGCGGTCATGAAGAGCGCCTGCTCTGCGATGCCGTACTCGACCGCACAGATGCCTAGCATGGTGCGATCGACCAGATAGCGAAGGACTTGCTCGCCCTTGTCCGTACCGCCGAGCACATCGGCTGCGGGAACGGGCGCATCGGTGAGCTCGAGCTGCGAGAGCGGTTGGCCATTGGTCCCCCGCTGCTCGCTGAGGCTCACGCCTTCGACCTTGGGATCGACCAGCAACACGACGATCGAGCCGCTTTCGGTGCGAGCTGGAACCACGATGCGATCCGCGAGGTCCGCGTACGCCACGTTGCTGAAACACCCAGAGACGCGCCAACCGTCCCCGTCTGCCTTCGCGACCGATGATGGGTTGAGCGGATTGCGGCTTCCCGCGTCGACCAGCGCGGGGGTCATAATCGTGCGGCCCTGCGCGATGCTTCCGAGAAAGCGGTCCTTTTGCTCGGCGGTCCCAAACTCGGCCAACGGCAGCGCTGCCGAGACGAGGGTCTCAATCGCCGGAATCGGCGCGACCGTGCGCCCCACCTGTTGCAGCAAGATGCAAAGCTCGGTCAGCCCCATCCCTGCGCCGCCGTACTCCTCGGGAATCGCGAGGCCGAGCATCTCGGACTCGGCGAGCTGCTTCCAAGCGCGCTCGTGAAACCAGATGCCCTCTTTGTCGAGTGCCTTGAGCGAGTCATCGGTCACGATGTCGGCGAGCACCTGCCTGACGAGGTCGCGGATGCTCTTCTGGTCTTCGGTAAATGAAAAATCCATGTCGTCCCTCGTCAGCGTCGTCCGAGTCGGGGCATGCGAAGCCCCGCCTGGCAAATGATGTCTCGTTGAATCTCGTTGGTGCCGCCGCCGAACGTCAGAACGAGCGACATGCGATAGTACTTCTCGAGCCGCCCGCGAAGGAGCGCGCCCTCGGAGCTATGGTGAAGCACCCCCGCCGCGCCATGAACCTCCATGAGCAGCCGCGACCCCTCGACGTAGAACTCGGCGCCGAAGACCTTGATCGCAGAGGCATCCGCCGGTGAAAGGGTGTCTCCGGCGATGCCCCAGGCCTGCTGCCAGTTGAGCAACTTGAGCACTTCGAGCTTCGCGTAGACCCGCGCCAGGTTCGTCTTCACCCACGGCAGGTCGATGATCATCCCGCCATCGCCGTTGGGAGTCTTCTTGGCCCATTCGACGGTCTCGGCGTAGATCCTCTCGAGCGGCCCGACGGAGCAGAGCGCGACGCGTTCGTGGTTGAGCTGAGTCGTGATCAGGTGCCAGCCGTTGTTCTCGCCCCCTACGAGGTTCCCGACCGGAACCCGCACATTGTCGTAGTAGACCGCGTGCACATTGTTCTCCCCGAGCGCGTGCATCGGAGTGATCTGAACGCCTTCCGCGTCCGCGGGGACGATGATCATCGAGATGCCCTTGTGCGGCGGCGCGTCCGGGTCGGTTCGAACGGCCAACCACATGTAGTCGGCGTGATCCGCGAGGCTCGTCCAGATCTTCTGACCGTTGATCACGTATTCATCGCCGTCTCGGACGGCAGTCGTCGTGAGTGACGCAAGGTCGGTACCGGACGCTGGCTCGGTGTACCCGATCGAGAAGTGACACTTGCCTTCGAGGATCTTCGGCGGGTACTTGGCTTTCTGCTCGTCGGTGCCGAACTTGAGCAGGGTCGGCCCCACCGTGTTGAGCGTCAGGATCGGAACCGGGAAGCCGGCACGCTGCACCTCGTCGAAAAAGATGAACTGCTCGATTGGACCGCGGCCCTGGCCACCGTGTTCCTTCGGCCAGCCGATGCCGAGCCAACCATCGGCGCCCAACTGCTGCATGGCCTTGTGGTAGAGCGGCCCGCCACCTTCGACGACGTCTAGCTCCGCGAGGAGCTCATCGGTGATGAGATGGTCGAAATAGGCGCGGAGCTCGTCGCGGAGCGCTTTTTGCTCTGGGGTGTAGTCGAAATACATGGCCTCACACTCCCCGGCGTAGAGCCGGAGTGAAACGTGTTCTAGTTAGACGGGACCTGAATAGCAACCCAAACCCTGCGTGCGGGAACGAAAAAAGCCGGCTCCAATGAGCCGGCTTTCCCCGTACAAAGTGCAAGATCGGGTGTGCGCTACTTGGCGGCTTTGGCGGCTTCCTTGGCATCCGCGGCAGCTTCTTCAGCAGCCTCGGCGGCCTCGCCAGCCGCCTCGGCGGCTTCCTCGGCTACTTCCTCAGCCTTCTCGACGGCTTCCTCAGCCTTCTCGACGGCTTCTTCGGCTACCTCTTCAGCAGCCT
>Ga0316193_10000427_pt1 | contig 25946 bp, 17 predicted proteins | sample MerIslsedime2_MG_FD_207735 | JGI IMG/M metagenome (GOLD analysis project Ga0316193, IMG submission 207735) | Coastal sediment microbial communities from Maine, United States - Merrow Island sediment 2 | ecosystem: Environmental > Aquatic > Marine > Coastal > Sediment | place: USA: Maine... | reverse complement strand
TGGCCACCAGGATTGATGGCCTGAGAATTCCGGATTGATAGCAATAGCGGCTGGAAACATATACGAGAATTCCAGCGCTGCGAGCGCTGAAGCCTTTGTCGAGCTACTGTATTTAGCCAAAAATATGGGGTTTTTACCCCACTCGTATATGCGGTATATCCCTATTCGCCTCACGTAACTCTTACTTTATAATCTGTGCCTCATCAGGTTCCTGGCGCAAAAATTCAAGAAATGGGTAATGCAGTTTGACCGGCAAGCCACACCAGGTTCTGATCGTCGATGATCACACGATTATGCGCGATGGGCTGAGTGCGCTTCTATCTGCTGATTCGAATTTCAAGGTGGTCGGGACTGCAGCAGACGGCAAGGAAGCGATGCTGGCTGCCACGTCACTGAAGCCCGATATTATTTTGATGGACCTGACCATGCCGCGAACCAGCGGCATCGATGCCATTGCACATATCAAGCGACAGCATCCGGCGATCAAGATTATCGCCCTGACGTTCCACAAAGAAGACAAATACATTCACGCTACACTGGATGCAGGAGCTGATGCCTATGTACTTAAGGATGACAGCCGAACAGAATTGTTTACGGCGTTGAACAGCGTCTTGCAGGGCAAGAGCTATCTTAGCCCGGCGATTTGTGACCGAGTGGTCGCGGGCTACCTGGCGGGCACTGATTCAACCACCGAAAAACCGTCGTGGGAAATATTGACGCATCGAGAACGGGAAGTCATCAAACTAATTGCAGAGGGAAGCCGGACCAAAGATATCGCAGTCTACCTATCGTTGAGTCCGAAAACCGTTGAGAAACACAGAACAAACCTGATGAGAAAACTCGACTTGCACAGTGTTTCCGCGGTTACCGTTTACGCCATCCAGAATGGTCTAGTCAATCAATAGATCTAACGCTTCTTCAGACCAGGAAGCACGAATCGTTGTACCCTGCCCCACTGCCGAAACGATATCGAACGCACCGTCCGTTGCCGCCACCCGTTCACGCATGCTGCGTAGCCCCTGACCACGCTTACTGCTCTTATTACGTCGTTGATTATTAAGGTCAAATCCAGACCCATCATCGGAGATCGTTAACTCAATTCCATCGTCCAGCTTTTCAACTGCTACATCGATATGCGATGCGCCCGCATGCTTTGCCGCATTGTTCATGCCCTCTTGCACGACACGATAAAGCGCGATAGACACAGGATTGGGTTTGTCCTTGTCGTCGATACATACGCCACCAACACACAATGAACATTCAATTTTCAGTGACGGATAATGTTGCTCTGTCTGTTTGCACAACCATTCGATCGCGACCTGAAGACCGAAGTCGTCAAGCATTGTCGGCGCGAGATTCCATGAGATACGGCGAATTTCTTCAACCGCCCCTTTAGTCTGGACGACTATGTCTTCCAGCATTTTTAAATCAAGCCCGGTATGCTCAGATTGCAATTTTTCGATGCTGGCTTCGATGCTGAACTTGAGCATCGTCAAACTTTGGGCAATTCCGTCGTGCAGATCCGATGCGATTCGTTTGCGTTCATTCTCTTGCGCCATGATGACGCCATAGCTGAGCGAGCGGATATTTTTTTCGAACTTCGCCATGAGCTCGTCGTCGCTTTCGACGCTCTTGCCTTCGTTTTCCAGCCGGTTGTGCGCCTCGGCCAGATCAATACTTTGCTGCCGGACGAGCGTTACGAGCCTTTCCTCACGTTGGCGCAAAGACTCATGCTCTTTTCGATAGGTGGTAATGTCCTTGACAGTCAGCAGAGCATTACGACGTCGTCTTTCCTGAGAGCTTTCCCGACTGCTCGGTGGCCGCGTGAGATTGAAGCGCAGCAGCTTTTTCAGAAATAGATCGTGGCGCTCCCATTCAACGAAATCTTCTTGCTGCAATCGGCTCCAGGATTCGTTCCAGACATGTTCGAATCCACATGCGCCACCGCAATCCGGATGCAGAAATTCATGCACCGTCTTACCCCTGAAATCAGAGATATTGTTAAAACCGGACGTCGACAGGCTGCTTTTTGTTGACACTACCAGACCATCACCGTCGAGCAGTAGCACGACCCGTGGCGCTAGCGCAGCGGCAGACTTCTTCAATTCTGGGTTCAGTGTTACCAAATGCCTGTTCTTCATTGTTGTTTTAGGCAATCAGTCATCATTTCGGCGACGATAATAGCATGACTACCGGGTAAGAAATCTCGCAGTGGCGTTCATTGTACGTTGGCAGAAAATGCAGGGTAAGGGACGCGATCACAGGCCCCGATGACGACTCGGTCACACACCAAAAATGGTATTTTTTTATCTTATGTACAATCTCAAGGGAGGATCCACACTGCGTCACTTGCATCAAGCTGACCGTTCAACACTGGCAATACATAACCGCCTTTGTTCAGAAAACGCTGGTGGGGACCCAGCGTCGGGCGAGGATGAAACGGAACATACGCGGCCAGACCCTGCGCATGATCAAGCATGTCGAGCACGTAATCCCGCACGAAGAATCGACCCAGGTGCTTTATCGCATCGCTGCCTGCAATACAGGCGAAAAACGTCTCGGCCTGTAGTCGCGGATAGGTGATCTCAACGTCACGGGTTTTGGCCCAGGCCCTGAATCGTGACAAAGCGGAATCAAGCTCGCCGGGCAGACGAAATGGATGTGCCAGGTACACGGGCCCCGGTGCAGTGAGGAGAGGCTCGTTCACTTTACGCTGCAGCAACGTCGAAGAGACGTAGAGTCGGCCTGCCGGCAATGGCCGCTCCAATTTGGCAAGCTGGTCTCGCTCCAGCCAAAGAATGGCTGCGGTGTCTGGAAACTCACCCAGGCGTTTTGCGAGATCATTCACCGGCAGAGGTTCTGCGCAATCGAATGCGAGATCTTGTGACGTGACGCCCTTTTTTTCCAGCGCTATTCGTAAATTTTCTACAACTTGTGCGGGCGCCGTGTCGCAGTAAACCTGGACGACGGCGCCAACCGTGTTTGAGTCGAGGTGGTTCGCGATCAAGTCGGCTTCAAGCTCGAGACCCCGAGAAAAATACAGCGTGTAGAAGTCATCAGTTTCAGCATCCGGTAACCGGGTACCGGGAAACAGGCAAGGTATTTCATTGCGCTCACAGAAGCGGCCTATCGGTTTCCAGGAGCCCTTACTCAATCCGCCAAGAAGAGCGAACACCGGGTTGTTCCGGTAGCGGCTCTCCAGTTGCTCGGTCCAGCTGTCGCTCGGCCCCGTCAGTGTCCACTCCTCGAGTACCCACTCGCGATACACCGTCGGTAACCTGGATGCGGGCGTCGAACCGCGATCGAAGCGCTCACTCTCAAGGCGCGTTTGCCGGTTTTTCTCCTCAATGAATCTGTTCAGCACTGCAAGAACTGCTTTGCGCTCCTCTTCAGTGACGTCCTCAGTAATGACCGTGGCGAATCGGATTACCTTGTCGTCGACGCCCGGCGAAGACCCTGCAGACAATTCCGCCAGGTAACTGGCGAGCGCTTCCACCTCAATGTCGGTGAGACGATAACGGGGCATCAGCGGATCGAGAATCCGTCCGCCCGGTGTCATGCCGTCGCGCAACACTCGCGCAAGACTTTGCGCGTCGTAGGCGGGACGTGCCGGCTGCGGGGAAGGCGCAAAAAGAAACCGACCTGCAATGGCGGGCACAATGTAGGTTCCCTCTGCCGCACCCATACCACTGCGGCCATGGCAGCTCTGGCAACTAAATTGGGTACCGAGGACAGGAACGTCGCCGGCCACGATCGCGGTTAATGGTTCCCCGGAGGGCAGGATGCCCGCGCGATACATTCGACGGCCAGCGGCCGGATCAGGATCAACGGGGCTCTCAATTGTGACAGCATCTTCGTCAACAGAACCGCAGCCCGGAATGAGGGCCGAGAGCACCAATAGGAGTCCTCCGGCGAGCGACGCGGGCATTCGCATTTCTTAGTACAGGATTTTCGTCGTGACTTCGTGTGCCAGATCCGAGCCGCCGGCCAGACCGTCGATACGGACCCATGACGCACTGTCTGGCCGCTTCAGCAGCGTGAGTGGCTGGTGATTCATTTTCGATCCGGCGTAGGCGTCGAAGCTCTTGAGCACCTGCGTAATATCGTTGCCGTCGCCGGTCAGGAAGGTCCAGCCTGCACCTGCATGGAACTGGTCGGCATAGGCTTTCAGGATCTTGGGCCGGTCATACTCAGGATCAATGGAGATAGAGACCAGCTGGATTTGATCCGCGGCATCCCCAAGTTCGCGTTGCATCTGCGCGAAGGTCACGGTCATGACCGGGCAGATGGTTGTGCAGGTCGTGAAAATAAAATTGAGGGCGACAGGTTGGTCCGATTCAAGAAACGCGCGCAGTGTCACCGGTGCGCCGGACTCGTCAATCAACTGCACATCAGGCACGACGTAGTTGGCCGTCGTCACCGCATAATTAGTTTTCTGCATAGCCGCCCGGTGGACCGCATGTTCGTCCGGCACCACGTCGTTAGCCCGTGTAGCTCCGATGCTTGTGAGCAGCAGTGCGAGACCTAGCCAGAGGTGGAATTTCCTGCCGGTCGTCATTGCATTTCGTTCTGTGCCGGAGCGTCGACAGCAGCGACAGGCATGGCGAATCGCAAATCATCGATCGGTGGGTTGACGTTGACTTTGGTTACCGTAAGGAAATGTGATTCTGTGTCACCCTCGGTCGTCGTATCCTGACGCCGAGCGATGAGCAAGCCATCCGCTTCCTGCCAGTCCGAATACAGTGTCTCGACCCGCCGGTCGCGCCCGCCAACCTTGCGCATCGACTCAAGTTTGACTTCGAGTGCAGATTCGGCGTCCAGGTAGAGCCAGCGCACGCCACCGCTGGGCAAGGTTACTTTCAGTTTGAATGCGTTCCGTCCACCCAGCGATTCCTCGCCGACGAGCGTCACGTCATGACCCCGTGCTGAGTAGTCGTAAAGCGGACCGTACGGGTCGGCCGAGTCGACGGTCTCCCGCAGTTCTGCTTCAGTCATGGGCTCGGGTGCACCCGGCCCGCGAAACGGCACGACCTTCCAACCTTGTTCGCCGTCAGCGCATTGCGTGGATGTGTCACCATCAAAGACAAACTCGAAGCACATTTTTCCGGGACGCTTTTGTTCGAGCACGTAGGGCACGGCCAGCCCCTGGCCGAGGTCCATTTCCCCGGCGAGTCGCAGCGATGAAACGCCTTGCCATACTTCGGCGCCGCCGCGCGCTTCTACATTCCGTGCAACCAGCGCTTTGATGAAACGCGCTTCTTTCATGGCGTCGGAATTGTAAACAAGAAAACCCGCAATCACGCCCAACACGAGCGTAACGACAATTATCTTCCTAGACATTAATGCGTGCCCTCCTGGAGTCACTTACTGTACGACCAGACCCTCGGCAACAAAGTCGCCGATCTCGATGTCCACATGCTCGCCCGGCTGTACCAGCTTGCCGGGATTGGCAAAGAACATCCAGTAGGTGTGACCGGCAAGCGGCGGATTCGAGTTACGCAGCGCGCCGGTCTTGGCCGGCGTCGGCACGATGAGCAGGGCCCCGGTCTCGGCGTGGGTCAGCATGGGTTTGGTCTGACGCAAGAATAGCGGTTTGGCCTTCTCCGCATCTACCACCTTGTAACGAAATTCGAGCATGTAGCCGGCGGCTGCTTGTCGCACGTGCAGGATCTCGACGCCCCATTGGCGTTTCATGAACGTGTTCTTGCGAGGATGATGCGCCCGCCCGGACGTGGTAGTACTTGCAACAATCAGGTTGTCCCTGGCGGATACTTCCTGTGCCAGCGAATCAAACCCGGTTGCGAAAGTAACCACTAAGGCGAGGCCGCCCGCGAGATTTCTCGCGAGCGGCCGCTGGTACCCAAAGACATGTCGCCGAATCATATGCGAGTTCTCTCAGAGGACCTCATCGGCGCCGATGTCGTATAGGCCATTTTGCGGACGGCTGTCATTGTCAAAGTCGAAGTCCGGTGCAAATGGCTCTTGCGGGGAATCGTCCGTGCCGGCGTCTATCGCCGGCGAAGCAGCACCGATGTGATAGTCGCCGCGAACGTCCAGTGGTCCAAACCGCACGTCGATCCATGCGTTGCCGCCCTCGTCCAGTGCGGGCAGCGCCAGCATCGACCCGGGTGCGCCCGTGACTGCGCGACCACCGTTACAGTGCGTGTCGACGAGAAGCGGATCATCAAAGCCGTTGTCGCTGCCGCCATACGTGTCCGAGGTCAGGATCGAGAACGTTGGATCAAGCATGCCTCCGCCAATAACTCCCACGACCCCCATTTCCGAATAAACAGCTCCCGACGGACATTCGCCGACAGTGGTTTGCCCCAGGTCCGGATGCAGAATGGCGTTGCCCGCGGCCGCGTCGTAGTGGAACGAGCGATTCTGCCACACGATGTTGTTGGCTAGATGCGTCGGTTTCGAGAAGTCCTGGTATTCCGGCCTGCTATTCGGGACAGCGGCATCGAGGAGCGCGCTGTGTGCGACAGAGGAGATACCCGCCGGCTGCGGCACCGATGCGTTATCGACGATGAGTGCGCCAACTGTCGCGGTGCTGTCGTTATGCGCGATCGTGTTGTTCACGATGACGCTGCGCAAAGTGTCCTGCAGCGATATGCCTGCACCTGACCATCCGGCCACATTATTGACAATCATGTTGTTTGTGAGCGTCACGGTGTGCCAATTTTTCTCATTCGCGTTGTCGATGTCGAGACCATTGACGAACTGGGTGCGAATTCCCCCTCCATGTCCTGCTCCCGCCTGGTTACCCTGGATAAAGTTAGCATCCACGGTGACATTGCCAGAGCCCTGGGTAAGGGCGCCAACTGACGGTTCTCCGCCGATGAACAAGCCGCCACCGGACACCAAAACGCCCTGGTTGAAGGACTGGTTGAGAACGATGCGATTATTCGCGATCGTGCCGCCGTCGCTCAGTCCGAGGTGACCGATGCCGCCACCATCACCGGTCGTGAAGTTGCCGCAGACGTAGTTGTTGCTCACGGTGTAGTCGTCGGTGCCTGTGGTGATCGAGAGACCACCGCCGGCGCCGCCCAAGCCGCCGTTCTGCGTTATCGCGTTGTGATGGATGTTTATATCCTCGTTGAACGCGAAGGATTGAACACTGCTCGAAAGTGGCTCGAGCTCGAGGAACGGCTGTCCGATACGAATACCGCCATGGTAAGAACCGCTGTTGCCAAACACGTGGTTATTGGCAATCTCAAGCTGGTGGGCAAAACCGTTAACCAGGATGCCGCCCCCTACATCGCCGCCGGTGATCGAGAAGCCGTCGATGCGCGACGCGGTTTTCCCGAAATCATCCTTACCGTTGGCATCTCGCCCGAGCACTGTAATTCCTGCGCCCTCCGAGGTCTCAAATCCGGCTGCACCGTTGGGTTGGTTAGGCAATGCGTCTACATTATTGTTGGCGAACAGACCGTCCATCTTCATTCGCCATTCTTCCAGAAGCTGGGTCGGGCGTTTGACGGCGTTGATGTAAGTCGAGCCAGCACCGGCGCCTTGCAGGCGCACGGGCTTCCACATGATGACCGACTCGTTATAAACGCCGGGTTCCACGAGGATAAGGTCGCCCGGATCCGCAGCATCAATCGCCTCCTGAATCGCGCCCGGAGCCATCGAGACACGGGTCGCGACGTCGTCCACAGTGACCGTCACGGCGTACTCGGTCGAATTACCGTTGGCGCGAGTGACGACAAGTTGACCGGTCTCGGTACCAGCAGGCACCGTCGCGGTGATCATATCGTCAGCCCAACTCGCAATAACGAGCGCTGTGCCGTTCAACGTTACGCTACCCGCAGCACCGAATCCGAAGTCGCGCGGAATCATCTTATCAATGTCGCCAAGCGGTCCTTCGTAAGCCGGATTTGGCACCTCGGTCGAGCCCATCGACATAATTGTGAGAGTTCCAGTCCCGTCACCGATTACCAGAGGCCCAATGCCGGTGCCGTCCACTTGCCGAATCACCGGTGTGCCCGCGTCGAGTGCACAGTCCGCCGGCGTGTAGCCGGAAGCAAACGACGCTACCGGTACCACCGGCGTGTCCAGGTACGTCGTCGTGCCCGGCATGTACTGGAACGTGTAACAGAAGTTGCTGTACGCCGGGTTGTATTGCGGATCGATCCTGAGTCCTCCGCCGGGGGCTGGAATCGGGCCCGGGTCGTTCATGCAGGTCATGTGCATTGCCGGCGAGAAACCGCTCGGCGATGGCATGTTCGCAGTGAACGTCGAAGGTACCAGTCCGTTTATGCGACCCCACTGGTCAGAGTACAAACGTGAAATCTCGTTACCCTGGTAGTCGCGGACCGACACAGGCACGAAAGGCGGCGCCCATTTTTCGCCAAACTGAATCGAGTTCGGATTGAACTCCTGCGCGATGTCGTCGAGGATCATGCCGGCAAAGTGGCCGGCGATCGGTGCGCTGGTGAATAGAGTGAAATCGGCTGCAGCCTGACCCTGATCGGAAAGAATGACCTGCTTGCGGTCACAAAGCGGCCGCGTGGTACCCCTGAAAGGAGCCTCGGCGTTCACCGCGGGGAAAAGACTCAATGCATCGGGCACCAGATGCGGTTCGCCCACGCATGGCGGTTGGGCGAGCCCGGGCTCAACAGCGAGAGCCGCTTCGACCATTGCAGGACCGGGTGCAGCAGGGAGCACCGCCCCACCGGGTGCTACCACGGCCACTGGAGCATAGCCGTCACCAAAACTGACGTTGACGTCTTCCTCTTTCATCAATTCGTAGCCAGCCGGAGGCACGACTTCGACAACGTACCTGCCTGCCGGGATGTCGTTGAAAGCGTAGCCGCCGTCAAACACGGCCGGCCGAGCCTGGTTGAAGTTGCGCAGGCCGTCGTAGCACTTGTCCCGCGGCGTTACCGGATCGTTCTCATCAGCACCCGGGCAACCCGTCGGCAAGTCAGCATCCCAACTGTCGGTTACTGTGTCAGCAACCAGCGCAAGGGCCGTTCCGCCGGCACTATTCGCTACCTCGCGATAGAGCCGTACTATGACGCCGGGTATGCCCGGCTCCCACGGTTCGGCCGCGGCGAGTCGCGGATCACTTTCGGCGCGGGTCACGCCGTAGTAAACGATTCCTGAAATGCCGCCATTCTCACCCGGTGCGTAAGGTTTCTTACCCCAGTCAAAAACACTGGTTTGGCCAAGGAAGCCCTGGAAGCCTTGCGTCAGGACCTGGCCGGTCTTGGTACGAGAGAGGCAACTGGCGGCACCACCCACGCACTCGGATTGAATCTGCGGATTAAGTACGCCGGCGTAGTCTCCACCGCTAACGTCACCACCGCCATCCACCGTAACGGTGAGGCCGGTTGCCTTGAATCGCGCGTAATCCACTTCCGCTACCAGCCAGTGGAAAAACGGGAACACCTGGTCGAAAGGCACGAAGCCGTCAAGATCGGTAGGGAACGACTGGTAGACGCTGCCGTCGCGCCAGCGCAGGTTTACTGCTTGCTCCGAAATCGGCTTCTCCTCGTCATCGAACACACCGTTTTCGTTTTCGTCCAGAAACACGTTGTTTTCCAGGCGCGCGAACCAGTTGAATACAGGCACATTGCCAAGCTCTCCACCTGCGTCGAGATCCAGTTGCGTCACGCTGCGGTAGGCAATGACCTGATCAAGATAGGAGTCCCAGACCACGACCTGGAATTCTCCGTCCGGTACGTTGGTTATTTCGAACGTGCCGTCGGGATCCGCCTGGACGGCGGCGAAATTGGCGCCAATACCACCTTCGGAATTAAGTCCGACCCAGGCTCGGGTGTGGGCGAGTGCGTCGTAGCTGTCACTGTCATACAGTGTTTGCTCAGGCGGTCGCGCCATGTGGTAGTTGGTTACCTTGCCGCTGACGCTGTTGGCGCCGCCCGGGTTATTGGCGGCAATGCGATCGGGGTTTACGAATCCGACAAATACATGCCAACCGACCGGACCGAATTCAGAAAAGAATGCCGGCTCGCCCGATTTCACCCAAGCGTCGATAACCTTGGTGCCCTCGATGGTCGACGTCTGTACCCACTGATCTGCTGTCTCAAGTGGTGGTGAAACGATAATGCCGTACTTGCCGGGGAAGAGGTTCTTGATCAGTACCTGGCCCACGAGTCCCAAATCCTGGTTTGCTTGCGTGTCCGGGCAACTGAGAATAATGCCTGCGGCCGGAGGTGCACCGCCAAAGCAGTCCAGTGAGTTCGTCAACGGATTGCCGTCGGCATCCTGGCTCATCGTCCCGGCCGAAATACCGTAACGCCCGCCGGCATCCTCAACAGTGATTTGAAATCCGCCGAGCCCCTGCTCGGCACCATCGATGGCCGCGTTGGTCGGGCCGTTATCCTCGAAAATGATCGCACTAATCTGAGCGTACTCAAGCGGCTCTTTGTTAGTGGTTACTGTGACCGCCGTGTCTCCTGGGAAAATACGGGCGCCGCCGATCGTGTGGCCGATGCGATTGCCCGCGCTGTCTTCGTTCACTGCATCCAGTGGCAGGACCGAGACGTAATAATGCTTCGTCGAGTCAAGCGCAAGCTGCGCGAACTCTGCCGCACCGGTACCCTGAGCCACGACCGGCATGTAGCTGCGATGGAAGTTGGTCGCCAACGTGTCATCCACCGGGTTCAGTGGATCCGGCTGCCACATTGCGTCTTCTTCGAGCGTCCAGCGATAATCTGTTACTGGTGTGCCAGCGATGCCATGTTCCTTCACGGTCAACCCGAAACCGGACGCCGGGTCCATCGTCAGCACCACGCTTACGCTGCCGCTTGAATTTCCGTTGCCATCATCCGCGTGGTAATTGAATGTCGTGCCGGTACCGCTGTAGGTGAACGAGCCATTGGCATCGAGAACCACATCGCTCGTGCCTTCCAGAACTGCTGTCAGCGAATCGCCGTCCGCGTCTGAGTCGTTACCGAGGACACCGGGTGCAGCGACGGTGATGGTTCCACCAATTGTATTGGTGTAAGCATCAGCAACGGCTGTCGGCGCCTCATTCGTGAAGTCGACGTCGAGTGTTACCGTGGCCGAATAATCGGTCCCATCCAGGGTGGCTATATACGTAAAGGTATCGATACCGGTGAAGTTCGGCGTTGTCGCATAAGAAAAAGTGCCGTCGGGACACAGACCCGGATTCACGCCACAGGTCAGCGTGCCGTTAGCAGGCGCCGCGCCGCTCAACGCAACTGCAGCGCCCACAAGCCCGATGTCATTCGAAAGCACGTTCGGATGTACCAGCGGCATATCCTTGCTGAACGGGAAGTTGTCATCAACGGCCGCCAGTACCAGCGGCGGCATGGAGCCGCTACCTACTTCCAGATTGGCCACCATCCCGCCGTCCGGCAGGTTGGCATTGCTGAAGTCCGGCATGCGGTCAAACAGTGCGAACGTCACGTCGTCTGCAGGCGTCGCGACGAGCACGTCGAGCGTCTTGCCCGCAGGCAAGAGCGCCGTGTTTTGTAACTTGACCAGGCCGGGGTAAGGATTGCCATCCTCCGCGAGCAGTCCCATGTCGAGGCCGACGATGGAAGGCGTATGGGAGCGCAGACCGGCATTCAGGAAACGCAGGAGTACATTGTTACCTGTGTTGTCCGCAGTCGGGAGGGTTGCGGATAATTCACCATTGACCAGCAGGTAGGTCGGTCTGTATTCGACTGTGCTGGGGTATTCAGCAAAGCTTGCTGCCGCTGCTATTGAAGTATTCAGCCACGGGTCGACTTCGCTGAAGAGCAGTACGGCCTCAGTGTCGAAACAGCTGTTGGCAAATACGTCACCGGCCTGCAGTGGTTCTGCACACGGAATACCCGTCGTGGGTGGCGTGACAACTAACGCGCCAAACAAGCCCATCGGGACCTGGATGGATGGGTGAGTGCCGCTTTGGTAGAGGTACGTACCGGCGCGCATGGCGGTCCATGAATACGAGGACGATCCGCCGCCGGCTACTTCCTGCGTGAAGGACTGGACTCTCCTCCTCCCGGAATTGGCGTCATTGGTCCATGTCGGGTCACCGGCGCTTGTCTGACCAGGGATCACAACGGAAACCGGCGTCAGCAACTCGTTGTCAACGTAAATTGTCAGGCTGTCGCCTGCCGCGACACTTATTTGCGGTTGAGGTGATGCCGTGGTCGACTCAACGCAATTGGGGTTTGTCCCACCTAAACCGGTTGTATAGTCCGGATCGCAGATGAAGCCCCACATTGGCACCGGGTCGACAAGACCGGGCAGCGTCTTGAAGTAAGTCTGCGTTTGGAGATAGACATCGGCGGCGTGAGAGATGCCCGCGGCCAGCAGGACACTCGCAAGCGCGATAGTCTTAAGCGTGTTATTCAGAAAGGTCGATCGCATGGCTCTTCTCCACCTCAGTCAATTTATTGTGTTAGGGGCGGGCTTCGATGATCAGCATGGTCATCATCCCACCGGGAAATACGTCGTTGTTTACCAGCTCTCGCTCGTTATGCGAGTGCCACATATATGAGAACCCGGCGTTCGGATTGAGTCCGCCCTCGCCCGGTGGCAGGCTGCCCAGCGCGCCGAGGAACGGGCTGCCGCTATAGAAACCACCAAATGCCAGCGAGCTCAGGCTGGGCAAAGTCACGGGGATCGGTTTACAGCGATCGGAGTCGCTCTGTGTTGTTGCCGGATAACTCGCCGTAGCGGTATGCGTTTCCTGGTCGCAAAAGACGGCGTTACTGGCGTGGCCGTACATGTCCCAGCCCAGGTCCTGGCCGGTCCATTCGAATATCGAATCAACCGTACCGCCTGGAACAGACGGAATGGTAAACAGCAACGGTCCGGCAAGCTGGTTAGAATCGGTCGCGCTCACCAGCAAACGACCATCGCGGGCGATAACCTGCGAGTGATTGCCGTGGGTGTGGAATGGATGCATCTCGCGACCAGCGCCCACTATCCGTAGCAGCAGCTTCTCACCCGGGTACATGGTAGGCAGGGAGTTGTAAGGCTGGTTCGGCAACAAGTCAGCACCTGCTGCTCCCATGGTGTCCGGCGCGGCTCTGCCGTTCAGCAGCCAGTACTCCGACTGGAACGAACCGGTACCGATGTAAATCGGCCCGGGTCCCGAGGCCTGGTCTTCCGCCGCCTGGTGAACCTGGATGTCTATCTCGCTCAGCAGGAACAGGTGTTCGCGATCGAAGCAGGTAGCTGCATGGCTGTATGCGCAACCGGTGTATAGCGAGTCTGCCGGCCGCACTATCAAAGCTCCGTACAACCCCATCTCAACCTGCAAATCCGGCCGCGTCCCGCTATGGTACTGGTAGGTGCCCGGTTCGCCCGGTGTGAAGGTGTACGTGACGGATCCGCCGACCGGTGCTTCCTGAGTCAGCGCACCCGGAACGCCGCCGCTGGCGCTAACCTGATGTCCCGGAAAGACGATTGAAACGTTGCCCGCGGCCAATGGCAGACTATTGTTCAGTGTCACGGTTACCGGTACACCCTCGGTCACAATCAACGTCGTTCCCGGTAGTTGCATTTGCGGACCGGTGCTGTACCCCCACGAGTAGATCGACCCGCCGTCGGCGATGGAAATATAACCCTCGCTCGCAGTAAGGCTGAAGGCAGAACCAGTCACGCCGTCAATTTCAGCGCGTGCGCCCGCTGGAACCAGCAACACCGCCAGTGCGACGACGACCGAAAATAACCAGGTTGCCCCAGCATAGAAATTTTTTGGCTTGAAACTAGTCATTGCCGGTCTCCTAATTAATGTGTATTTCGGTCATCATGCCGCCGAAGTTTTCGGCGTCATTTGATAGCCGGTCGAGATTGGTGGCGTATAGAAAGTAGACGCTGCCCGCTGCCAGTCCCGTGGTATCCAGGATGACGTCCGCCGACTGTCCGCCGCCCAACGTCAGCGAGCTGGTCTTGTAATTCATGTTGTTGCCCGCGCCATCGCGAAGCAGGCGCGCGTCGAGCGCAACCACGTTCATCGGCATGCCGTTGGTGCCCAGCGTGTAGAAATTGGTCACGTTCAGGTTGGAGATACGCAGTAGAATTTTCTGTCCTGACGTCGCTGAAATCAGGCTCGATACCGGCTGGGAGGGACGCGGAGCACCGGTCACCGGATCGGGGGTCGAGAGCACGCCCGTGTTGACCGTGTCCGGGTAGCCACGGCCATTCAGCAGGAAGTAGCGGTCTTTCATGCCGGAGAAGGGCAGCGGTTGAACGTTGAAGCTGGCGTCGTGGAAGTCGGGGTCGAAGGAACCGATCTGGATCGGGAATTCCACATCGTAGAGGGTCGAACCGTCGCCGTCGTTGTAGGCGTATTTATCACCCACCAGAGAGTCGTCACCCGGTCCCTCGTCGGGATTACTGTGTGTATGCGATCCCAGCACCGCTCCATCTGGCAGTTTGTTCTGCCTGGGTCGCACGAAAAGATTTCCGAGCATGCCCATTTGCATGTGCTCGGCAGCCTCGACGTGGCAGTGGTACATGTAAGTGCCTGCGTCTTTGGCGTTGTAGTAGTAGGTCAGGCTGGCGCCCATGTTGATCGAGATCGATGAGTCGGGAACACCATCGAAGACCGGAGCGGCTTGCGGGAAGCCGTGCCAGTGAATCGTGTGCGGGTCGAACAGATCAGGTCGAATCACCATGCCGACGTTGCTCAGCGAGAGAAACAACTCGTCGTCCTCGTCCAATGATATGGTCGGTGCAGGCGCGTTTGCCGCCAGCATGCCCTGCTCCATCACCAGGCCCGGATAAGCGGCGTCGGGGTTAATCCATGCATCAGGGATTCCCGGACGTGTTGCCATCTCCTCGCCCGGCAACTCGGCGAAGCTAAAGACATACATTTGCTTGCCGCCCACTGATCCGTCGTCGTTCACGTAGGCATCGTCGGCCATGGTCACCATGCCGTCGCCTGCGACCAGGTGACCGCACTTGATACCGTCGCCTGCCGGATGCAGCTCCGTGCTCGCCGGACACTGCACGAATATGCTGCTGTCCTGGGCACTCGCAGGGAACGCCACGAAGAGCATCGGGATCACTGACGCGATCCATCCTCTGTTTATGAAGGTCATAGCATCACCCTTTCTGATTGCACTCATCGTTGAACCCCACGTCTGAAATTCTTTGAAAATCGCGATCGGCAATATTGAGCGCCGTCGCTGTTGGTAAAACCCGTGCGCCGCACAATCACGAAGTGCGGATTTTTCGGACTTCAAAGTTAGCGATTTCCGGCAAATATGGCAGTCGGACTACCGGGGCCATTTGAGTAGGAATCACCCCATACAGGGGTAGGGTTGTTCCCCGCGCCGGCGATTACGGCTGCGGGTTATACGAAGAAAACCGCCGTCAGCGGGAGGCGACGGGGCACGGTTTTCTGTTTGATTCGGGCTTTGCGGTACCTATTAGAAATTCAGTCAAATTGCGAAATCAATGCTAAGCCGGCACCAGTTCATTCACTGCATCAAGAATTTCTGCACGATCGAATGGCTTCGTCAGCGTCACATCCGCACCAGCGGCATCGGCAGAGGCCAGGTACGCCGACGTCGATATTGCGGATGGCTGGTAGTCCGATGGCACTGCGTTACCACCGCCGGAAATAACGATAACCCGTGTATTCGGAAATTCCATGCGAATTTTATACACGGTGTCGACGCCGTCCTTGCCGGGCATGATGATGTCCGTTATCACGAGGTCGGCACCTTTGTCTCGCAGTATATCCAGACCGGCATCGCTGCTGTCTGCAATATCTACATCGTGCCCGGCTCTTTCCAGCACTTCCTTGAGCACATTACGAATATCCGCTTCGTCATCAATTACAATTATTTTCGCCATCTTATTTTCCTGTTTGCTTCTCTTCACTCATTGATTGCCGGCCAGCCAGGGGGAAATAGACACTAAAGGTCGACCCCCAACCCGGATTACTTGAGACAATAATATCTCCGTCGTGCTTGACGACGATCCCATGAACGACCGACAAGCCGAGCCCGGTACCCTTGCCGACTTCCTGCGTCGTAAAAAACGGTTCGAATATTCTTTCTACTGTCGCGGCGTCCATCCCCCTGCCAGTGTCTCTCACTGCAAGCACCACGTATTCTCCGGCACGCAGTTTGGGTCGCTCCGCAGCAAAAGCCTCATTAACGCTAAATCTGTCCACCGTAACTTCGATGTGGCCGCCGCCTTTGGACAGAGAACGAAACGCATTGCTACACAGGTTGATGACCAATTGCTGTACTTGATTAGTGTCACAGAACACCAGCCCGAGGTTGTGATTGATGTTTGCACGGACGTCAACCGTCGCCGGCAACAGCGCCCGAACAAGACTGACGCTTTCCTCGACAACCGGCGCAAGATCAACGGCCACCCGCTCTGTGTCATCCGACTGGCTGCCAAACGACAAAATCTGCTGGCTCAATCCTTTCGCGCGGTGCGCCAGATCCATGACTCGCTGAAGTTTTGGTCGCGCCGGACTATCGTCGTCGATATCTTCTATGGCGAGATCCGTATACAGCACAATCGGTGCCAGGACGTTGTTAAATTCATGCGCGATACCTCCGGCCAGTGTTCCTATGGATTCAATCCTTTGAGAGTGCCTCAAGCGGGCTTCCAATGATCTCTGCTCCGCTTCAGCGGCTTCGCGTTCGCTGATCACTTTCTGCAGGCGCGCGTTGGCGCCAACCAGATTGCTACGCATTACCTCCAGGTCGCCTGACAATTCCTGTATTTCGTACAATCTGCTCTTGTCACTCAGCTTTCTCTTGTTGTCACCCGACGCGATCTTGCGACTGGCCCGCTGTAACCTTTGTATCGGACGAACCAGCATAGAACCGAAGAGCATGACCACAACGAGCGAGATGACCAGGTAAGCAAAGAGAATGTAGATGACTGCCTGCTTGGCCTCATCTATCTGAACTAACGTCGGCGTTTCATCAAAGCCGAGACGCAAAACCCCTGTTGCATGTTTGAGGTCGATTGGAATAGACAAGTAGTAAACGTTGTCGCCATGTTCGCCAAACTCGAAATCTTCTGTAAACGAGTCTCCCTCGCCCGAGCCCATCAGCGAACTGGTTAGCAGCGTGCCATCTGTCATTATGGCGGCGTAGTCACCCGTCCCGCCCAGGATGATACTGTCCAGCTGCCTTATCGTGTCAGCCTCCGAGTGCACTTCGGCGTTCGACTCCAGGAGATCTGCGAAAATTCTTGCGTGGGTTCGGGTGTTGTCGATAAATGCGTTTCTCTGGCTGTTTCCTACAACAGTAATCACGCCATAAAACAACGCCGGTAGCAGTACTGCATGAGTCAAAAGCAGTACAACGACCATGCGTCCCGAAAGCGTGTTTAGTTTTCCTGCCATAAGACCCTGATTGCCTTGATGCCAGCCGCAGTTTCTGCATCACTTTTCCACAGGTACGCGATGCTGCATTGAATATCTGTGAGCGCAGCCACCAGCTCATCGGGTTCGTCAAACTCCCGGGGCCTGGGTCGGCCGTATTTCAATAATAGGGACAGAAGCCGTCGCTTATACGTTTTCTCTGACATAGCGACGACGGACTGGTAGAAGATTCGGTTTAGCTGCTGATCATTGTTGAGTCGAAATGCCCTCAAGCTTTGACCCTTGTAGCTGACCCCAATTCCAAGATACGCCTTCCGAACATCCAGCGCGCTGATTTCGTCCATCGCGCAAGCACTGCCAGTTACCAATACAACCGCACGATCCGCAGCAAGCCCGTGCGTCGCCAGTGTGCTAAGTATTACGAATAGAGCGATTCGTAATCTCATGGAAATACGCCACTCCACTGGATGCGTGCTTCCTTAAAATTTTCGTGACTCAAGCCATCGCCCTGTGCGCTTGTGTCTGCAATTTCAAACGTCAAACTATTAAAATCGGCGAAGTCCCATCGCACGCCTACCATGTTTCGGTGGGCGATAAATGCAGGCAGCAGCCTGAGGTATATCGAAGAATCCTCGTTGAACCCGATATCAATTCGGCCGAAGATAGTCCAGTCCCGGGAAGCCTGATATTCGGCCTGTACATAACCGGCAACGAACTCATCTACTACTGTCCCGTCGACATACTGCATATCGTTATTGAAGTAGACGAAATTCGTGAGCAAGCGCCACTGGTCCCAGTGCCAATCTGCAAACAAGCCGATGGTGACCTGGCGGATATGATCGAGGTCGGTCAGGTTTGGACTTGACTCGGATACGACGTTTATCTCGTTCCAGGCGGCCAATAATCCGAACTGGTTCGACGAGAGCAGGTTCGGTCTGTATACCATCCGATAGTTGGCGGCCAGCTCGTTGCTGGATTCAGGATCGAGTACATCAAACGGGACCAGTTCTTCACCGATAAATTGAGGGCCGAGACCCACGGAAAAAGCATAGTCGATCGCCGTGTCAGTGGCTCCGAATGATTCATGCTCTAACGACAATCCCGTGATGTGCGAGGGCATTGGACCACTTTCGTCTTCCCATTCGTCAACGCTGGGACGAGTAATCGACGTCTGCAGGTACTGGCCGTGGTGATATTCGGTCGTCCAGTATTTCGAGGTGGTATGAAACCGCCCGAGCCAGAGCATAGAGTTGTCACCGGTTTGCCAGCCCAGTTTCAGGCGCTCGAGCTCGCTTTCGGAGCTTGACCAGACGTATTCTCCGAGCAGACGAAATTTGTCGCCGGAATAGCTGTACAGGAAATCAGCTGTGGGTCGAGCGAAGGAGTCATCAACTGCGTCGACGGGATCTGACAGGTTCCAGAATGCGTCGACGCTGGCAAAGACCAGGAACTCCTGCTGCGTTTCCGGCCGCGCTTCGTGCACCCAGGTGAGTGACAGGAGCAACGTCGAGGCGGCGTAACAACATCGCCTTGCGAATGTTGATCGCATTAGTCCGGAATTATCCATACAGAAAATCTCAGTTTTGCTTCAGGTCATCAAAGAGAAGAAAAGAAGCCACGCAATGATGCACTTTTTGGGTCAATGTGGCAGGCGCGGACGCTCTACGGAATAAGGAATTAACCCTATTCCGTGGTAGGTAATACCCTACTTTTTATCCACAGGCGCAACGGCCCCGGCATTGCGCCGGACGCCGCATCAAAAGGTGATAACCAGTCCTGCGCTGAGCGTGCGACCTGCACCATACAAACGCGTACCAGCCGGAATATCCGACCCCGCTACCCGGTTCACCCCAGCCATGTGATTTTGATAGCTGCGGTCGAAAAGATTGTCCGCCCGCGCTTCCAGTCTGACCGACTGCCACGGGCTCCACACCGCACTCATATTCAGGATTCCGTATCCCGCCGACGGTTGCTCATCATTGAACGATGAGACTTTGTCTTGCTGCGCATAGCCAATGATTTCAGTTTTCGCCGCCCAGCTTGATGCAACATAGTTCACTGCGATGCTCGCGTTCAGCGGTGCCAGGCGATATAGATTATCGTCGATGTCAGTACGCTTGCCCCTGGCATAAGCTACAAGGCCATCGAGGTGCACTCTTTCAGTGACCCGGTATTTCCAGGCCAGGTCAAACCCGTAGATTTCCGCTTCGACGTTTGCAAACTCCAGCGCTGTCGCGCCGCTCATCATTACGGATAACATGTTTGCCGTCATGTTGTCCGACAGCACGCCCTGGATGTAGTTATCAATGCTTTTGAAAAACACCTGCGGCGAAATGTCGAAGTTGCCGGAAGACCAGCCGAGACCGATGTTGATCTCATTGGAACGTTCTGACTCAAGATCCAGGTTGCCGATATAGTTTCGGCCATCAGCAAGGCCGCCGGTTGCCTGCAGCGGCAGCCACAAGTACAGCTCCTGGTAGGACGGTGCCCGGGTTTTGGAACCAATTTCCAGGTGAAACTCGGCATTACTGAAAACGGGACGCTGGTACTTCGCTACCACATCAAAATTTCTGTACTGAAGATCCCTGTCAGCATCATTGAACGCAGTCGACAGTATGTCTGCCGCGGTGCCCATCATTCCCATAAGGCCGCGCGTGTCAACGGTGCCGGCACCGGTCCGTATTTCGTTGAAACGAAGCCCTATCTCCCAGTCCGAGTTATTCGTCTCGCGTTGCCACACGGCGAAAATCCCGGTGAGATCACGTTGAACATCAGAAAAGTTCTGCACAAGAAACATCGGGTTGGCCGGATTGGATATCAGCGAATCGTGCGTGGCCAGCTTGCCGTCAAGACCGATTCGCAAGCTGCTGTCACCTAGCCCGGTAATTGTCGCCAGCTCGAAATTTGTTCCACTGCCGGTGGCTGTATTCATGCGGTACGCCATTGGGCTGTCGGGAGCAGTGCGTAACGAATAATTGTCCATCTCGTGAAATACATCGTTGTAACCGATGCTGGCGTCAATCATGAAATTTCGCGTGAGATCCGTTCTGAAGCGGGTACCGTAGATTTGTGTATCGATAAGGGCGATATCCATCGCCAAAGCCGGCGTGCCCGCATCCTCTGTATCCAGCATGCCTGCGAAAAGCAGGAAGTCCGTGTTGTTGCCAGCAAAGGCATAACTGATATCGGCGCGATCACGCGACAAACCCGACGGATAGATCGTTCCTTCGGGTGTATCGATATCGTCGGCACGATCCGCTTCTGCAATCAGCGACATTTTGTGGTTGCCGTTTGCAACCGTAAGTCGTCCTACTGAAGTACTGCTGCTTCCGTTCCCCGAGTAGCGGGTGCCCAATGTTCCGGCCAGGCCGAAATCTGCGCTGTCGGAAAACGACCCGCGCGCAAGTTTCGCGTCGATATGTCCGCCGACACTCTCCGGCGCGCTCGCAACCCCTGGAATTCCGCGTTCGAGCACGAGGTCCTCAGTAATCATCGGTGAGATATACGACAGCGGCGTATCCATGGCATTCGGGCCGCCACCGACCATGCCGATACCGTCAATGGTGACGGAAACACGGTCACCATACATGCCGCGATACTGGGCGATGCCGGTAATGCGCCCGTTTACGTTCACCTCGCCTCCGGGCAGGTCTTTGAGGGCAGCTGCAGTATCCATCAGCATCTCCTCCTCGACTTTGACCGATGCAGATTGCATGGAAATTTCCCGGCCCAGCACGATTATTTCTTCGAGCTCATCGGCCTGGTCAATCTGATTATCTGTTCCCTGCCCGACGGCAGATGTCGACAGCAACGCCATCGCAGCTGGCCAAACGGCCAACATCAATTTGCTAGTGTTCATTTAACGATCCCGTATCTGTCGCCATCACTGGCGACGTAGTCTTTAATTTCTGGTGAAAAAAACGGACTACGTGAGGACAGGAGGAGCGCGGGACAAGTAGGCGGAAGTAGTCGCGACGATCGCAACGAGCCGGGGAAAATCAATAATTGCAGGAGTGTGCTGTGGCACCAGGGAGATGCTTGTACTGGCGTTGAATGCCACCGGCATAAGCAGGTGTCCCATCGGACATTGTTCGATGCTGACGGCAGATGCTTCATCGTCGCTGCTACCGTGATGGTGCTCGCCACCGAGCGCTTGCACCATTGCGCTTGGCATGCCTTCGGGACACAACTCAAATAAGAGATCGCCACCCAGCGTGCCCACCATGTAACCGACAGGCATGACCGCGCGCAGGGCCATAGCTGCAAGAAGCAACATGACGGCAGATCTACGCGTTGTGGTGATAAAATCCATACTTTTCGCAGTTTACATTTCTATTAGTACGATCAGTGAATCGATCCTAACATCGGAACACGCGAGGTCGATACGGGGTTTCCCTCATACTCACCGGATCAATGCTGTATTTCCTGCCAGGCGGAATGCACTCTATAATTCGGCAGATTCGCCGCGACATCACCACATCATTAACACGATGACTGAACGAAGGAGCGTTAGTGTGACCGACAGCATATTTAAAGACGCGCTGAACCGACTCAAGAAATACGGTGAAGCTGCCAGCATTTCCAATGATGTCATTGAATCGCTAATGCATCCGTTCTCCATACTGAAAGCGACGCTCCCCATCCGCATGGACGATGGCTCAACCCGGTATTTCACCGGTTATCGTTGCCGTTATAACAACACGCTGGGACCAACAAAGGGCGGCATTCGATTTCACCCGGACGTCAACATGGCTGAAATTCAGGCGCTTGCCCTGTGGATGACTATCAAGTGCGCGGTCGTCGGCTTGCCATTCGGTGGCGGCAAGGGCGGCATCGTCGTCGACCCGAAAACACTTTCGCCCCTGGAACTGGAGCGACTGTCACGCGCGTATGTGCGTGCAATGGCGGATTTCATAGGCCCGCAGACCGATATTCCGGCACCGGACGTCTACACCAACGCTCGCATCATGGGCTGGATGATGGATGAGTACGAAGCGATCAAGCGCGTAAAGGCCCCGGGCGTGATTACCGGCAAGCCGGTACGGCTGGGCGGGAGCCTGGGGCGCGACGATGCTACCGGGCGCGGCGCTTATCTGTGTATTCAGGAGCTATCGAAGAAGCTTCTGCTCGAACCGGAGAAAACGACTGTTGCTGTACAGGGATTCGGTAACGGTGGTTACCACGTTGCAAGGCTGCTGCACGATGCTGGTTACAAGATTGTTGCGATCAGCGATTCGAAAGGTGGCATTTATTCGCCAAAAGGTTTCGACGTCGCCAGCATCTATGAGGAAAAACAGCGTTCCCGGGTTGTTCGCGCCGTTTATTGCAAACAATCCGTATGCGAACTCGTCGAACACGATGTCATTTCAAATGAAGACCTGCTGAGCCTCGACGTCGATATCCTGATTCCAGCGGCACTCGAAGGCGTCATCACGCGGGAAAATGCAGCCTCGATCAAGGCAAAGTACATTGTCGAGGTGGCCAACGGCCCTATTCTCAGCAATGCGGATCCAATCCTCGAAGAAAACGGTATTCAGATTGTGCCGGACGTACTGGCCAATGCCGGTGGCGTTACAGTCAGTTATTTCGAGTGGGTACAGAATCGACAGGGATACAAATGGAGCCTTGAAGAGGTGCATGCCCGGTTGCAGGACATCATGGTGGACGCGTTTAATGAAGTCTGGGATCTCGCTCAGGCGCGAAATCTATCCATGCGCAGCGCCGCTTACGCGGTCGCAATTGAACGCATAGGTGAAGCAGTGGAGGCGCACGGCACCAGGGACTACTTCAGCAGTTAAAAATTTACGCCGTGCAAAAAGTCGCGGAAGCCCCGCGTTGCAGACTCACTACTGTCCCACATTTCGTATGACGTGCCATGTTCCCCGGAAGTTTGCACACGAATTTCCGCTGCATTTCCCAGCATACGTATCTGGTCAATGCTCACTTCGTAATACGCTTCTTGTGCAGAGGAAACGGGCTTGGAGTAAATGGATTGCGTCGCCCCAATGGCGCTGGGTGTCCATCCGACGACGTCGAGTAGCATGGGCTCACCATCAGCATAAATGGTTACCAGCTCGAACCCGTCCGCTCGCCGGTCGTCATACCTGATGTCGACGGTGCTCCAGATCCCCAGCCAGAGGTAGTAGCGCTCGCGACCCATTTGATTGACCTGAATGGGTCCGATGTTAACGAAGTCGCGTGCAAATGCGGCACGACCGGATCTGTCCTGGTAAAGAATCACAGGTGTATCGGTATAGCTGACCGTTACGCTGGTTTCCGGATCAAGAAACTCCTGCATACCCGGTGATGACGCACACGCACCGAGAAGCAGCATCAAGAGCAGTAGAATTGTACGTTTCATTAATGCATTCCGGTTTGCGCTATCGACGACCTAGAAAAACAGCTGGTAGCCAAGATTGAAGAAATTGGACTCGCGATCAACATCTATGTTGACGTTATCACGAGTAGCTATTTGCTTGCCCGCCTCGAAATGTATTCTCACCGCCCTGCCTATTCGATATTGCATCCGCAATCCAGGCGTCAGCACCCACTCCGTACTCGAATCAGACAGAATTTCTCTTCGATCGACTCGCAACCGCGGATTGAAATAGAAAGACCGCGTGATGGGAAACCTCGTATCAAGATTCATTGACGTAACATAGGTGGATACCGATCGTGAGTACCGAACGCCAAAAATCGTAACGTCGCCCTCACGGATAAGGCTACTGGCAACCAGGTTGGTGCTGAAGTATCGGTATGTGCTCGCCGAGGTCGCGGCGACACCACCGGACTCCGGCGTGGCCGATACCGAGGACTGTGTAATATTTCCATTTATCTGGAATCTCGGGCTTAGCGGGTAAGACGCGCCGAAAGTATAGGTCGTCGTGATCGCACTTCGATCCAGGCTCAACTGCCGAAGCTGATCTTCATCGAATGCCCCGGCCAGGCTCGAAAGCGATTCGAATGGCTGACCGATCAGGGCATTGCTGGTACTGAGAAACGGGCTGTGCCTGCGATCAATCAGGGCATTGATCGTGAACTGAGAATCGAATCGCCAGGTGCCCTGCAGAAATGCGCTGCCCAACTCTTTGTAGGATGTATCGTAATCCAGCAAGCCCCAGAAACTTCGATTGCCGTCAAAATAACGAACCTCGGTACCGATTGCTTCACGGTCACTCAATCCACCGACGCTTTGTCGTACGTAGAACCCGCCGATATCGAGGTTGTCCGCAATGGGGCCGAAGTTCGCACTCACGCCAGCGAACGATCGCGGTCCGTCAGTACCGTCCGATGCGGAATTGACCGGTTTGCCGGCCGCAAAACTCAGCAATGTTTTTTCCGTCAGCTGGTAACCGAGATTCAATCCGTCGAATCTACCTAATATGCCGCCGTTATTTCTTGACTGCCGGCCAAAGCGGCCACGGAGCCCAAGCTTGGAATCGGCGAGATCAACGAATGCATAGGAAACTCGCACTTCATCACCGGGGCCCTGCGATTCATCCAGCATGTCGTGCCGATAGCCGGCCGATAATCGTGTGCCAAAATCGAATCGATCCCCGCGTCGGCGGGCATCGAAGTTGATATCTGAATACAGCGATGACTGATTGGTTACTTCATCATTTTCTCCGATCTGATTTACGTCGCGGCGATAATACTGGGAGAAATACGTTTGCGTACGCCATGGACTCGTCTGCCGGTTCGTTCGTTGCATGGTCCGAGTCCCACTGGCGGTCGTGACCACTGAACTGGTTTGCGACGATGCCACTAATGCAGCGAGACGCTGGCGAACGCGATCTGCCCCTTCGGCGTGACCGTAAAGCGCCAGGTATCGTTGATACTCAGCTTTCGCATGCGCGGTCTGCCCGTTTTTCTCACGAGCAAGCGCCAGGTACTCCTGTGCTTCCGGCTTGTACTCATGCTCTGGATATTGCAGCACCTTGGTATAGATCTGGACGGCTTGCGACAATTGACCCTCAATCATTGCGGTTCGACCATCACTCATCAGTGACTCCAGTTTTTCGCTGGATATCGGCGCACGTGTTATGACGCTCGACTGACTGGCGGACGAAGAAGTACCTGTCTGCTGAGCAGCTTGCGCTGCCACCGCGGTTTTCGGACGATGCGTGGCAATTTCTGCGTCACTCGCCCTGTCTACCCAGGCGCTGGGATACTTTTGTTTTATCGTCTCCAGTTGTGCAGCGGCTGCATCTTTCGAGTCGAAAAAACCGAGCCTGATGCGATACCAGGTATTGCCGTCCAGCTGGACCGTTGTGAAGTAGACTTTGTGATCCGCCGCCATGACCAGGTCCGGGCTGTCCGCCGTCGCGGGCGGACGAATAGACGACTCAAGATTGATCACGAAAACGGGCAGCTCCGGTGCCGCGCGCTGCACTTGGCGAGTGGTCGTTCGTTGCTGGGTCGCCGCCGGCTTGTTTGCGAGGGGCTGAGTGCTTACGAGCGGTGATGACGTTCTCTGCGGAGCGGACGGATCAAAATCGATGGTCAACCGAAGGCGGTCATTCACCGCGTCGGGAACAACCGACAAAGAAACACTTTTTGAAAAACTCAGCGTCAGCACCTGGTTGCCGAATGCGGACCCGTCATAGTCAATACTGGTGAGATTTACCTCGGACGCCCGGGCAGGCAGATAATA
>Ga0316193_10000426_pt1 | contig 25971 bp, 23 predicted proteins | sample MerIslsedime2_MG_FD_207735 | JGI IMG/M metagenome (GOLD analysis project Ga0316193, IMG submission 207735) | Coastal sediment microbial communities from Maine, United States - Merrow Island sediment 2 | ecosystem: Environmental > Aquatic > Marine > Coastal > Sediment | place: USA: Maine... | reverse complement strand
TGGTTGACACTGCGATCGACATCCTCGTTCCAGTGTTGTACATATTGCTGCAGACTGGCCAGGTGGCTGGCCACCTCCTTACGATAGATACTTAAAAGTGTTGCATCGATTTCAGGGATAACCGCGGCAAGCGGCGTCGCGGCGCCTGTTTGTTCTGCGGCCTCATCGCTATCCGTTGCCGTAAGTTCCTGCCCACTGCTTAACTGCCTGGCAAACTCCATTAAGGCGTGAACCTGTTGCCCGGCCTGTTCCCCCTTCCTGAACTGTTCAAACAAGCGTGGCAATTCCTGCCGGGCCTCTTCCAGGGCCACAAACAGTACCGGACTGGTTTCGATAGACTTGCTGATCACCCGGTTCAATATGTCCTCAAAGGCCCAGGCAAACTCACCCACATCCGTCGCACCCACCAGGCGGCCACTGCCCTTCAAGGTATGGAAGGAACGACGTAAGTCTTTCAGGGCCGCTTCATCTGCCGGGTTTTCCTGCCATAGTGGCAACAGCCGGTTGATCTTTTCCAGTTCTTCATTTGCCTCTTCCATGAAGATCTCGATGATCTCGTCATCGATCTCCTCCATGACCGGGGCAGGCCTTGCCGCCTGTTCCTGCGCTGCGCCTGTTTCTTCCGGCGTGGCTGGCGGCTGCGCCGTTGACACCGCGGTTTCAGCAAGCAGAATATCGTGTAAGGTATCAAGGGCAAAGTGCAGGGAGTTCTTCACATCATCGGTCAGTGTGGTTTCACCCTTGTGGGTACTTCTGACCAGGGCATCGATGTCAGCGACGATCTTGCCCGCCTCCGCTTGCGCCTGCTCCTTCGTCAGATGTTTGAGTGCACTGATTTCTTCACGTAACAGGCTAACGGCATCCTTGGCATGCACATCCGTGTACCACTGCGCCAATAATTGCTCCAGGTTTTGCAGCTGCGATGATTCAACAAGCCGATCGGTGGCGGGCTGCTCTGCCGGTTCCTGAATAGCCGTAGCGGCGTCTTCACCCTCTTGGGGCAATTCATCCCCGCCGAATGATGTCAGTAGCTGGCTATCATCCAGCCCCTCAAGCGCGGTCCCTTCCTCGCCCATCGCCTCTGCCTCTGCTTCGCCTGTATCTTGCTCAAGCACTTCAACATGGGGGGCGCCCTCATCAATGAGGGTATCATCCTGTTCGAGCTGCTCCGCCATCGCCGCTTCAGTCGCGGCGGACGAGGATTCGCCCACGGCCTCATCATCTTCTTGCTCGGCGTCCAGCACAGCCGGGGTGGGCATAATATGACGTAGTCGCTGCTCCGCCACATCCAGTATGGCCTGTGGATTGCCCCATTTACCCACCAGGGAATCCATATAATATTCGATACTGCTCAGGGCATCGGCCAGGGCATCCATGGTGGCCGGCTCCTGTGGCTGCTGACGCTCAATCATTTCGGACTGAATATAGTCCCGGCAGCGCTTGATCACCTGGGCCGGGCGTCCCAGCGAGAGCATATTGAAACCACCGCTAATGCTATCGAGTTGCGCCGGCACATCGCTAAGCAAATCAATATCCGACGGCGTTTCAATAAAGCTGCTTATGACCTCTTTCACCTTGTCCATTTCAGACTTGGCTTCGGCTATCACGGAAGAGAGCAATTCATATTGAACCGCATCATCGGCATGCGCTGTTGCCTGGTTTGCCTTATCGTCCTGTCCTGGTGCAATGCCACCCTGTAACACGGCCTCGACAGACAACAGCACCTGGGCGACATCCATCAATGCCGCTTCATCAATATCCTCACTACCGTTCGACATCTCGGTGAGAATGTCGATCTGCTCTTGCATGATTTGGCGCTGCTCACCAAAACCGAGCATCCCCAGGGTATCCGACAACTGGTCCAGGTCATCACATTGTTCTTTCAGGGAATGGTTATCACGATCATCGGCACGGACAAAGACATCCAGGGCATCTTTGACGCGTAACAGGTTTTCCAGCAGTACGGCCGAAACCGTTTGCATCAAATCGGCATTCGGGCCGCTGAGGTCAGCCCGGGCCTGCTCCAGGGTCTCAGCATCAGGCAGGGCCTCTTTGAGCTTAAAGGTCTTTTTCAGCGCACTGACACGTTCACCATCGGTGGTCGAACTCGCGACGTAATAAAGCAGGTTTTTTTCCAGTTCTGTCGGTGGCTCTTCCGTCAGGGCCGACTCACCATGATCAATAATCTTTTTGATCTGCCGGTCAACCTGTCCCAATAACAGTTTTACCGCAACACTGGTCTCCAGCCCGCCCTCTTGCAGGGCCTCAAGCACACCACTGGCGGACCACAAGACACGATTGACCTCCGTATCATCGGCAGCCTCACGGAGTTGCTGAATGACTTTATCCAGACGGTTTAGCCCCGCCACCGTATCGCGATCCTGATACCAGTCGAGCAGACCCAGGTGATAGGCATGACGTAATTTTTTCGCCAGTTCAGGCAGGCTATCCTGCCGGGTCCCGCCACTGATTGCCGGAATCTCAACCGCCAAATCGGGGTTGAACAGCGCAGTTTCCGTCAGCAATGGTTTGCCACGTGCCGCCCTTAAATCATTCAGCAGTGGCAACAAGACGATGGGGATATCTTTATAGCCGGCCTGTAGACGTTCGAGATAATCCGGCAGCTGTAACATGGCGCGCATGAGCACTTCATAAATTTCATCGCGGGCCTCGATGCGTTTTTCCGACAAGTCGATGGCCAACTGTTCCAGTTCATCGGCCACCATGCTTGCACCATAGAGCTCAACAATCTGCAGGGTACCGCGCACCTGATGGAGATAATTGGCCACCTCCGGCAGTTGTGATTCATCGTCAGGGGTATCAACGGCCGCCTCAAGCGAGTTTCTTGCTTGTTTTAGGGTCTCATCAATTTCTGACTTTACCCACTGCAGGGTATTGGCATCGACTGGGCTATGGCCTGTACTCATATTATTTGCTCTGCTACCAGGGTGGTGAGATAGATAAGGCTGTGTACTACAGGGTTTCGCCAACCGATGCGCTTCTTGCCGCCAAGAATGAATAATCTACCCGGTCGTAAATGCTTCAGCATGTTATCGAGAATAGCAAGTCGAGCCTGGTGTTTGAATAAAGCGCCGTAAAAAATAACAAATTGATTCAAACACATTTTGATCATGGGAAAGGCATGTGCCGTGCACCCTTGACTCACCGCCGGGAACGTCCCGCTCCCGTGATGCAACGCCTTCCTCTCTATACGGTATGGCTGTCATCCCTCAAGCATCCCGCTACCACCTTATAACGGCAACTTGAACCCGGCCACGGAATGGCGCAGTTCATTCGCCAACGCGGCCAGATTACCAATCGACGACGCGGTTTCATTCGTACCCTCCGAGGTCTGTGTGGTGATCTCCTGAATCACGTTCATGGTTCCGGAAATGTTGGTCGCCACCCTGGCCTGTTGTGATGCCGAATCGGAGATATTGGTGATCAGGGACGCCAGATGCGAGGATACATCTTCAATCGCACCCAGTGCCTCACCCGCATCCTGTGCCAGTTGCGCCCCGGCGACCACACCCGAGGTACTCTCTTCCATGGAGTTCACCGCCTCCTTGGTATCGGTCTGGATCCCCTTTACCAGCGCCTCGATTTGCCGGGTTGCATTACCGGAACGTTCCGCCAGGCGTTGAACCTCATCCGCAACCACCGCGAAACCACGGCCCGCTTCACCCGCCATGGCCGCCTGAATGGCTGCGTTCAGGGCAAGGATGTTGGTTTGTTCGGCAATATCGTTAATCAGTTCAACGATATCACCAATCTCCTGCGAACTTTCACCCAGGCGTTTGATCCGTTTTGAGGTCTCCTGGATCTGTTCACGAATCGTATCCATACCATGGATGGTCTTCTGCACCGCTTGCGCACCTTGGGTCGCAATACTCACGGAGCGATTGGCCTCCTGCGCCAGTTCACTGGCATTACTCGAGACCGCCTCGATGGAGACGGCCATCTCATTGATGGCGCTACTGGCATCGGTGATTTGCTGGGCCTGATGGTCACTTGCCTCGGCAAGGTGCATGGCCGTGGCCTGGGACTGCTCTGCCGCAGAGGATACCTGTTGCGTGGTATCGTTGATCGCCGTAACCAGGCTACGCAGTGCGTCAATGGCGTAGTTGATGGAATCGGCAATGGCGCCGGTAATCTCTTCATTTACCGTGGCCGTAACAGTGAGGTCACCGTCAGCGAGGTCGCCCATTTCATCCAGCAGGCGCAGGATCGCCCCCTGGTTGCGCGTATTGGTCTCTTCCGTGCGGGCACGCTGAAATTCCGTTTCGCTCAAACGGCGGCGTGCATCGCGCCAGTAGATATAAGCAAGCAGGGCAACCAGGGCGAGGGAGATACCCGCGAAGGCGTTGGCCAGCGCCGGCATGGTCCGACCTTCGGTGGAAACTTCATACTCATCGGCCACTTTTGAAATCTGCGCCAGCAAGCCTTCACTGTTATCCAGGATCTCTTCTGCCGCGCCGGAGACCTGGAACATTTCCGCTGAGCGTTCCAGAATGGCACCCACCTGATTGCGGATGCCGCCAAACTGCTTGGACACGTCCAGCAGTTTCGTGCGGGTACTATTGGCGGTGATCTTTTTCACGCCCAGACGCTTATTCCCCTGCAACATGTCCTGGATCACGCGGCCAAACAGGGCCGCATCACGACCAAAGCGGTCGGCTGCGGTCACCGCACCCTCGCCACCCGCCAGCACCAGGCTGACATTACTGGAGATACGTTGCACGAGCATCAACTGGCGCGTGGCGATATAGACCTGATCAGACTCGGCCCCCTTTTGCGCCATACTGGTGACCACTTCATCGGAAAGCGACAACAGGGCGGGGATCTGTTCGTTGATACCATTGATGTAGGAGCGCATGGATGAGACGACCTCCTGGCGTTCGAGGATGGTATCCACCGCCGCGCGGTATTGGTCCCAGGTCTCATCTAGGCCCTTGAGGGCGTGCATGGTGCCACTGTCTGCCACCGTCTCCTGTTTCTGGTAAGTAAGGATCGCCTCAAATGCATCACGCGACTGGCGCAACTGCGCAAACGCCTCGATATCCCCCCGGGCCGCCTGTGAAGTGTGCTTCGCGATAGCCTGCGAGAGTACACGCTGGTCACCAATGCGACTGATGTAATCTTTATCCTTGGCATCCTGTCTTGCACCCAGTCCAAAGTACACAAACATGGCCACCACCGCTGCCACCAACAAAACGATGACAAAGACCATCATTCGCCCCATCGCCGCCTTGCCGGACCTAGTACCCGATAAACTCATTATTCTGCTCCTCATGCCTGCACGATATCTGACCGGTGCGTCAGCATACCCTGCGATACCAACACCAAACGTCTTAAGTGTTCCTTCTTCTTGTTGTGCATATCCCTATGAAGACCCTGAATAATTCATCCTGAATTCCCAGAGTGCGAAAAGCGAAAAGAGTGATGTTCGCTTTTCTCACAAAACCGATGACTTTCCGTCATTGATTTGGCAGCACTTCCCTGTGCCGCAGGAAGGCCTGAATAAATCAGACCTTCCCTGTATTATTTATCACTTACGCACGGCCACTTCTCTGAAGCGTGCGTCCTGACTGAGTCGCAGCAGACTAAACACACCCCAGTAGTTCCCATCCTGTAGATAGGCACCACTGAGATAATGCATCATTTGTTGGGAAGTTTGCGGAAAGAACGCCGTCTTCTCCTCATCAAAAAAATGCCGCAGGCCATAGACCTCATCCACCACCAGACCGGCAGCAACACCCTTGATATTGATCACCATGAGGCGAGTGCGATGGTTAATATCGATCGCTTCGCCTTCGATAAAATTGCCCATATCGAGGATCGGTAACAGGCTGCCACGAATATTGGCCAGGCCCAGCACCCAGGGTCTGGCACCGGGTATGCGCGTCAAGGGCGGGAGGGTCAATAACTCGCTGACTTCACCGAATGGGGCCAGCAAGCGGATACGGCCGAGACGAAAACTGATACCGGACCAGCTATCCCGTACCTCAAGCTGTTGCGGAATTCCGAGTGCCTTTTGTCTGCTGCGTGTCTCAATATCACGCAACAACTCAAACAGCGGATTGTCTTCTACCGCTGCGGCCATACGCCTTAGACTCCAAGAACCGTGTTGATTTTCGCAATGAGCTCTGCTTCCATCACCGGTTTGGTGAGATAGTCCTTCGCCCCTTGCCGTAAACCCCAGACGCGATCCGTCTCCTGATCCTTGGTCGTGACGATAATAATAGGAATAGAACCGGTCTCCGGGTCCTTGCTCAGGGCACGCGTGGCCTGAAAACCATTCATCCCTGGCATGACCACATCCATCAGGATCAGGTCCGGGTTTTGCTCATGCGCCAGTTTGATGCCCTGTTCCGCATTATCGGCCGCGATCACCAGGTAACCATGACCATCCAGCATGGTCTTCAGCACATGCAATTCCGTGGGGGAATCATCAATAATCAACACCTGTGCCATACCCTACCCCTGCAAGCTAAAGTCTGTCATTTTGGAAACCTGCCGCCCCGTCCTCCACCGCAACGCCGGCACCCTGTTTCATGGCATGTTTTTTTATCGCCCCGAGCAACTCTTCCCTGGTAAAGGGTTTGGTCAGATACTGCTCTGAACCGACAATGCGTCCCCGTGCACGGTCAAACAAACCGTCTTTGCTGGACAGCATGATCACCGGGGTCTTTTTGAAAAACTTGTTGTTCTTGATGAGGGCGGTGGTTTGGTAACCATCCAGGCGTGGCATCATGATATCGACGAAAATGATATCGGGCCGATGATCGGCAATCTTGGCGAGGGCCTCAAAACCGTCGGTGGCGGTAATCACTTCAAAACCAGCCTTTTTCAACAAGGTTTCCGCGGTTCGGCGGATGGTCTTGCTGTCGTCAATGACCATCACCTTCAAACCGGGTTCAATATCCTGTATTGCCTTTTCTGCAAGCGCCATGATTATTATTTTATAAGTATTTGTTTTTTTATAAGCTTTATGGATAAAACTTAATTATATTTCGAACTATTTCGTGTCTGCCTATCCCGGGCAGGAACACAAGGCATTATTCAACCACTCTCGCGAATGATCAAGCCTTTGCACGATATTACATCAATATCATTAATAAAAATAGATACTTGAAGCGTCGCCCCAATTAAGCGTCCACACAAGCCGTTTGACTCCTTTCGGAAGGGAAATACCACTAGATTAAAGATTTCTGGAAAAATGCCAAGACCGATTTATACGACGCCGAGATCCCCTTTGTTTCGCCCACCAAGCGACAATACATCGGTCAAATCGCTTGTCAAGACAAACCCAATCACTGTACCTTATTTGTATGACAATCAAACTCGGCGTCGTGATGGACCCCATCCCGTCCATCAACTTTAAAAAGGACAGTACCCTGGCCATGTTGCTGGAGGCGCAGTCACGCGGCTATCAACTGTTCCATATCCGGCAGCATGACATCTTTATTGACGAAAATATTCCCCGTGCCAGTATGCAAGCACTCACTGTCTATAATGATGCCGGCCACTGGTATGAGCTGAGCCCACCCGAGGATATTGCCCTGGAAGAGCTGGATGTCATTCTCATGCGCAAGGACCCGCCGTTTGACATGAACTACATCTATACCACCTACATGCTGGAGCTGGCCGAGCACCGGGGGGTGCTGGTGGTCAATCGGGCCCAAAGCCTGCGTGATGCCAATGAAAAACTGTTTAGCTGTTATTTTCCGGAGTGCACCCCGCCGACCCTGGTCGGCAGCCAAAAGGCACAGCTGCTCGACTTTATCGCCACGCAAGGGGACACCATCCTGAAACCACTCGATGGCATGGGCGGGGCCTCGATCTTTCGCGTGCAGCAAAACGACCCCAACGTCAACGTCATTATCGAAACCCTGACCCAACACGGCAGCAAGCCGATCATGGCCCAGCGTTACCTGCCGGAGATCGTCGATGGTGATAAGCGCATCCTGGTCATCGACGGTGAAGCCATCCCCTATGCCCTGGCCAGGATACCGGCCAAGGGTGAAACCCGGGCCAATCTTGCCACCGGCGGCACCGGCGTCGGGGTGGAACTGAGCGAGCGCGATCACTGGATCTGCCAGCAGGTGGCCCCGGTCTTGAAAGAGAAGGGCCTGTTGTTTGTCGGCCTGGATGTCATTGGCGATTATCTCACCGAGATCAATGTCACCAGCCCCACCTGTATCCGTGAACTGGATGACACCTATGGCCTGAATATCAGTGCCAAGCTGTTCGATCGCATCGAGGCCCGACTGGCCTAGCCTATGACCAGTGTCCCCATGATGAAACCACTGATGCTATTCCTGGGCCTGCTTGTCCTGACCGCCTGCCAACCCGCGCCAAAGGAACACCACCAAACCCTGCTTAGCTTTGGCACCCTGGTGGAAATCACCTTTTGGGAAGACGATAAGGCCAAGGTCGATACCGCCCTGGCCAATATCGAACGGGACCTGAAGTACATGCATGAGGCCTGGCATGCCTGGCAACCCGGTCCGCTGGGGCGCACCAATATGTTACTGGAGACCACCGAGGAGTTTTCCGCCAACCCCTCGGTGATCGGTCTGATACAAAAATCACAGGCCCTGGCCATCCGTAGCGGACACCTGTTCAACCCGGCCGTGGGACAGCTGATCAAGCTATGGGGCTATCACAGTGACGATGCCCCGCAAGGACCACCCCCGGCGCAAAGCCGTATCAAACAACTGCTGCAACAAAACCCGCGTATGGACGACATCAGCATCAAGGGTGTGCGCATGCAAAGCCGTAATGCCGCGGTCAAGCTCGATATGGGCGCCGTCGCCAAGGGCTATGCCCTCGACCAACTCATGGCGATGTTGCAAGGCATGGGCATCGAAAATGCCATTATCAACGCCGGCGGTGACCTCAAGGCCATGGGGCGACACGGCGATCGGCCCTGGCGGGTCGGTATTCGTCACCCGCGCGACAAATCTGGTATTCTTGCCGGTATCGAGGTCAAGGATGGTGAGAGCGTCTTTACCTCGGGCGACTATGAACGCTTCTATGAGTATAAGGGTCGGCGTTACCACCACATCATCGACCCACGCAGCGGTTACCCGGCCGAAGGCACGCAATCGGTCACGGTGATCCATACCGACGCGGCCACCGCCGATGCCGCTGCCACTGCCCTGTTTATTGCCGGGCCATCGAACTGGCAAGAGATCGCCGCGGCCATGGGCATCAAATACGTTATGCTGGTGGATGCCCAGGGTGAGCTCCACCTCACCCCGGCCATGCAATCTCGGCTACAGTTTAAAGAGGCACCGAAACAGATCCATCTCAGTGAGCAATCATGACCAAGGCCGACCGCATCCTTTATCTGATCACCGCATTACTGTTACCGATGATGTTTTATTTCAGTTGGACCGGAGATAAAGAGGCCGATTATGCCGATGTCTATGTCGATAATAAGGTGGTCAGGCATGTCAGCCTGTCCGGGCAACAAGAGATCGATGTGGCCGGTGCATTGGGCCACTCGGTATTGCAAATCGATCATGGCCGGATTCGCTTTAACACCTCGCCCTGCAAGGCCAAGGTCTGTATTCACCGTGGCTGGTTACAGCGCGGTGGCGAATTTCATGCCTGCCTGCCCAACCGGGTCAGTATTGCCCTGCGCAGTAATGCCAACGAATACGACAGCATCAACTTCTAGGCTCGCCCACGGCGCCAACCCACCCCCATGACCGCATTCAGCATCCAAACCACGGCAGAAGATCATCGTATCGCCTGGTTTACCGCCCTGGCCATTACCATCCATATTATTGAAAGCGCCCTGCCTTCACCGCTGCCCGGGCTCAAACCCGGCCTTGCCAATGTGGTCACCATTACGGTATTGATACTCTATGGCTGGAAGGCCGCGGCCTGGGTCTCCATCTTACGTGTCATCGCCGGCAGTCTGATCCTCGGCACGTTTCTCTCGCCCACATTTTTGCTGAGTTTCAGTGGTGCCCTGTGCGCCATTCTGGCACTATTCATCGCGGACGCCTTACCGGGTAAGGGCTTTGGCCCCATGGGCTTCAGCCTGCTGGCTGCCCTCGCCCACATGACCGGGCAGGTCAGCATGGCCTATATCGCCTTTGTGCCGCACCCCGGCATCTGGCAACTGTTTCCCGTCCTCATCGGCTTTGCCGTGCTGCTGGGGGCAAGCAACGGCCTGATTAGTTTATTTGTGCTAAAACGTTTGACATGACCACACTGACGACTCGACCAGGCTATCAATATGCCAGCGGCAACGGCGAACGGCTTGGCGTCACCCTGTTTTTTGCCCTGGCCCTGCACGCCATTGTCATCCTCGGCATCAGTTTTGACCTGGACGATCACACCGATGCGGACATCACCTCCTTTGAAGTGACCCTGGTGCACAGCAAGAGCGATGAGGCCCCGGAAAATCCCGACTATCTGGCCCAGGCCAACCAGAAAGGTGGCGGCACAAGCCAGGAAAGGATCAGGCCCAGCAGTCCGTTCTCCAATCCCCTGCCAAACCCGGAACAGGGTATTGCCCCGGAAAGCAGCCAAGCCATCTCCCCACCGCCGGCAAAACCAAAGCAGCGGCAACGTGAAATCATCAGCGTAACAAAAAGCCAGCGACGGCTTGCCAGCCGCCCGGAACAAATCCCCCTGCCCATCCCGCCGACATCGGTCACCGCGGCACAATTGTTTACCCGCAGCAGTGAGATCGCCCGTCTCAGTGCAGAGATCAATAAACTCAAACAGGCCTTCCAAAAGGAGCAGCACCATACCTATGTCACCGGTGCCAACGCCCGTGAATATCGCTATGCCAGTTATCTCGATGCCTGGCGGGCCAAGGTGGAACGGATCGGTAACCTGAATTACCCACCACAGGCCCTGCAAGATAATACCACCGGGCAATTGTTGATGGATGTGGCGATCAAGCCGGATGGCAGCCTGTACTCCATCAAGATACTACGCTCATCCGGTCATGCGTTTCTCGATGAAGCGGCGAAACGGATCGTGCGCATGTCCGCGCCCTTTGCCCCCTTGCCCGAGGGTATCCTCAAGGATACCGACGTCTTGCATATCCCCCGCCTGTGGCAATTCCGCAATGACACCGGTTTGTTGATGAGTAACGGCTAATCCGACTCTTGCTGCAGACAGGGGGGGTAATCAGGCCGATCAAACAGGTAGTCGAGCAATGCATGAATTAGACTTGCCACTGCACGCACACTGCCCGATACTATCGGCATGAGCACTCTGGATCCGGCAGAAAATCTCAGCAATCACTTTCTCATTGCCATGCCCAGCCTGGCCGATCCCAATTTTTATCACACCGTCACCTATATGTGCGATCACAGCGAGGACGGGGCCATGGGGATTGTCATCAATCGCCCCCTGGATATGGACCTGGCGGAACTGCTGAGTTACCTCGGGGTAAGCAAATTCCCGGCCGAGATTGGCCACACCCCGATCTATCAGGGTGGTCCGGTGCAGACCGAACGGGGCTTTGTGCTGCACAAACCCAGTGGTGAATGGGAGGCGACCACCCATATTTCGGAGCAGATCGATCTGACCATGTCACAGGACATCATCGAGGCCATTGCCCAGGGCCACGGGCCGGAGCAATACCTCATTTCCCTCGGTTATGCCGGTTGGGGTAAGGGCCAACTGGAACAGGAGCTGGTCGACAACGCCTGGCTCAGCGGGCCAGCGGAAAGCACCATCATCTTTGAGCAGCCCACCGAACAGCGCTGGAATGCCTCGGCACAATTACTCGGCGTCGATATCAGTCAGATTTCCCATGATATAGGGCATGCCTGAGGCCCGGACCCTGCTCGGTTTCGACTATGGCCAGAAACGGATTGGTATCGCTGTTGGCCAGACCCTGACCTGTACCGTTACCCCCCTGACCACCCTCACCGCGGTGAATCAAAAGCCCGACTGGCACGGCATCGAAAAACTCATCAAGGAGTGGCAGCCGGATATGCTGGTGGTCGGCCTGCCCCTGCACATGGATGGCAGCGAACATGAATTGACCCAGGCGGCAAGACGCTTTGGACATCAACTCAAAGGGCGCTACAATCTGCCCGTGGCCTGGATGGATGAACGACTCAGTTCGGTTGAGGCGGAGGGCTATCTCAGGCAACATGGTGGTAAGATGCGTTCACAAAAACAGGATATCGATAAAATTGCCGCCGGCCTGATCCTGCAAGGCTGGCTCGAACAACAACAAATGAAATAACAGAGCATGCCCGAGATACCCAACGTAGAAGGCCTCCTGGACGATATGGCCCAGGAGCTAAAAGAACAGCTGAAGGCCAAGAAGATCAGTGATCCCGTTATGATCGGCATCCAGACCGGTGGTGTGTGGGTGGCCCAGGCCCTGCATGAGAAGCTGCACCTCAAGCAACCACTGGGGAAATTGAACATCACCTTTTACCGGGATGATTTCACCCGCATCGGCATGCACCCGCAGGTGCAACCCTCCAGCCTGCCCTTCGACATCGACGATCGTCACATTATTCTGGTGGATGACGTGCTGCACACCGGCCGCACCATTCGTGCCGCGTTGAATGAAATATTCGACTACGGCCGGCCCGCCTCGGTCATCCTCGTAGCCCTGGTGGTACGCAATGGGCGCGAACTCCCCATCTGTGCCGATATCATTGGTGAGAGCCTGAGCCTGACGGAACAACAACACATCAAACTGAGCGGGCCTGAACCTTTAAAACTCGAATTACAGGAGGGCAAGTGAAGCAACTGGATATCCAGCTCGACACACAGGGCCGATTGCGCCACTTTCTCACCATCGAAGGACTCAAGCGCGATATTCTCAACGATATCCTCGACACCGCCGAAAACTTTTCCACCGTAGGGACCCGCACCGTGAAAAAGGTCCCGCTGCTGCGCGGCAAGACCATCGCCAATCTCTTCTTCGAACCCAGCACCCGCACCCGCACCACCTTTGAACTGGCGGCGAAGCGACTCTCCGCGGATATATTGAATATCAATATCGACACCTCCTCCACCACCAAGGGTGAGAGCCTACTGGATATGCTGCGCAACCTGGAGGCGATGCACTGTGACATGTTTGTGGTCCGGCACCACAGCAGTGGTGCGGCACACTTTTTTGCCGATCATGTGGCGCCACACATCAGTATCATCAATGCGGGTGATGGCAGCCACGCCCACCCGACCCAGGCCATGCTGGATATGTTTACCATTCGCCGTCACAAACAGGATTTCACCAGACTGACCGTGGCCATTGTCGGCGATATCCTCAACTCCCGTGTGGCCCGTTCGCAGATCCATGCCCTCACCACCCTCGGGGTGCCCGAGGTCAGGGTGATTGGACCGCATACCCTGATACCGAGGGAGGCCGCCAGCCTTGGCGTACACGTCTATCACGATATGAACGAAGGCATTCGTGATGCCGATGTGGTGATCATGCTGCGCCTGCAACGCGAACGCATGCAGGGTGCCCTGTTGCCCAGTGCAAACGAATACTTCAAGACCTATGGCCTGACGCAAAAGAAACTCCGCCTGGCCAAAGCCGATGCCATTGTCATGCACCCCGGCCCCATCAACCGCGGCGTGGAGATCGATTCTGGTGTGGCCGATGGTCCCCAGTCGGTCATCCTCGAACAGGTGACCAATGGCATCGCCGTGCGCATGGCGGTGATGTCCATGGCGCTGGGCCGCGGCCCAGAGGGGGCTGCCGAATAATGCGTATCCATATCAAACAAGGCCACCTGGTCGACCCGGCCCACCAGATTGATAAAAAACAGGACCTGTTCATCAGTGATGGTCAGGTGGTGGCCATCGGCAAGGCCCCGGAGGGTTTCCAGGCCGACGAGACCATCGATGCCAAGGGCAAGTTCGTCTTTCCCGGCCTGGTGGACCTGCAAACCCGCCTGCGTGAACCCGGCCAGGAATACAAGGCGACCATCGCCAGTGAAACCCGCGCCGCCGCAGGGGGCGGGATCACCACGGTCTGCCTGCCACCGGATACCACGCCCATCCTCGATACCCCGGCGGTGATCGAACTCATCCATCGCCGCAACGAGGCCGCCGGCTGTGCGGAGATCCTGACCCTCGGTGCCCTCACCCAGGGACTGGGCGGCACCCAGATCAGCGAGATGTATGAACTGAAGCGGGCCGGTTGTGTCGGCGTCACCAATGCCCGCGCACCCATCGCCAATACCCTGGTGATGCGCCGGGCGATGGAATATGCCGCCAACTTCGGTCTCACCATCTTTCTCCACGCAGAAGACCATTCCCTGAGTAAAGACGGCTGCGCCCATGAGGGCATCATCAGCACCCGCCTGGGGCTGGCCAGTATCCCCGAGGCGGCCGAGACCATGGCCATTGCCCGGCTGTTGATGCTGGTGGAACAAACCGGCGTGGCTGCCCACTTCTGCCAGCTCTCTTCCGCCAAGGCGGTGCAGATGATCCATCGGGCCCAATTCGATGGCCTGCCGGTGACCGCCGATGTGGCCCTGCACCACCTGTATCTGACCGAAATGGATATCGGCTACTTCGACACCAATTGCCATGTCATCCCGCCGCTGCGCAGCCAGCGGGATCGCGACGGCCTGCGTGACGGTCTGCTCAACGGTACCCTGCATGCCATCTGTTCGGACCACCAGCCGCACGACCCGGATGCGAAACTGGCCCCGTTCAGTGAATCGGAACCCGGCATGTCCACCCTTGATACCCTGCTCCCCCTGGCCCTGCGCCTGGCCGACGAGACCGATCTGTCCCAGTCGGATATCATTTCACTGCTGGCCTACCAGCCGGCGAAGATCCTTGGCCTGAATATCGGTCAACTCGGTGTCGGTGCCCGTGCCGATCTGAGCATTTTTGATCCCGAGGTCAGTTGGACGGTATCGCCGGAGACCATGCTGAGCAAGGGCAAAAACAGCCCCTTCCTGGACTGGGAGCTGAAGGGCCAGGTCAGCCAGACCCTGTTGGCCGGTAAAACCGCATTCAAGCGCTAGACGTAAACAAATGATGCCCCTATGAACAAATCCCACCGCGAAACCATTTTTGTCGAACAGGCCGAGATCATCAGCCATGATGCCTATCCGGGTGAACAATACGTCCTGCGCGTCATGGCCCGCGACATCGCCGCCCATGCCGAGGCCGGCAGCTTTGCCCACCTGACCGTTGATCCACAACGGCCCATGCGCCGCCCCATCTCCATCATGCGCGTGAACCGGGAAAGGGGCTGGGTCGATTTTCTCTACAAGGTGGTGGGGGAAGGCACACGACTCCTTGCCAAACGGCAAGCGGGTGAATATCTCGACATTATGGGTCCCATCGGCAATCCCTTTACCCCCAGCCCTGAACGGCCCATGGCACTGTTGATCGGCGGCGGTGTCGGTATGCCCCCCATGATCTTTCTGGCCGAGACCCTGCGTACCATGCCGGAGTACCAGCCCTTTGTCATCCTGGGTTCGGAAGTGCCGTTTCCCTTTACCCCACGCCCATCCAGCATGATCCTGCCCGGTATGCCCGACGGCGTGATCGGCGCCATGCCGCTGTTGGAAGACCGCGGCGTGCCCAGCCGGCTGGCCAGCCTGCAAGGCTATGCCGGTTGCTTCGAAGGCTATGTCACCGACCTCGCCCGCCATTGGCTCGATGCACTGAGTGAAGAGCAACGGCAACAGGTCTCGGTCTATAGCTGTGGTCCCCACCCCATGCTGGAGGCCGTGGCCAAACTCGCCAGCGAGTACCAACTCCCCTGCCAGGTGTCCCTGGAAGAATTCATGGCCTGCGCCGTGGGCGGCTGCGCCGGTTGTGTGGTGGAAGTAAAGACCGAGCAAGGCCCGGCCATGAAACGGGTGTGTGTGGATGGACCGGTGTTTGACGCAGCGCAGGTTTTTTAAAGAAGCTCTGATTAAGCCCTTTTAGAGTTTCCTTAAATAAGCGGGCTATCGGCCAGTTCAGCATCGTAAACATCCTGAAACTCATCGATCCTGTCCGCCACATCGCTCACCGCCTTAAATTGTGCCAGGTGAAACAGCGCATCGCCTTCATTGACTAGTGGCAGATTATTTTTACCAATAATGATCCCTTCACTAGTAGAGCGAACTTCATATTCCGTTTCACCAAACGGATCGGAAATGATACCAAGCACATCGCCCTTTTCCACATGGGCACCCAAAGGTACGGCAGCGCGAAAGACACCGCTCACCGCGGCACGGATCCAGTGACTGGAGCGCGCCACAACGGACTTGCTCGTTTTACGTTTCTTGCGGCTGGGCGGCAGCATATCGAGTTCACGCATAATATTTTTTATACCCCGCACACCGGCCCGGATGGCAACCGCATCAAAACGCAAGGCCTCGCCGGCCTCATATAACAACATCGGCAGACCCAGATCGGCACTGGCCTCACGCAGGGAGCCATCACGCATGGTGGAATTTAACAGCACCGGCACACCAAACACATGGGCCAGGCGGGCGGTTTCTTCATCATCAAGATTGGCACGAATCTGCGGTAAATTACTGCGGTGAATGGCACCGGTATGGAGATCAATACCGTGGGTGCACTGTCTGACGATCTCCTTCATAAAGATGTCCGCCACACGTGCGGCAAGCGAACCCTTATTACTGCCGGGAAAGCTTCGATTCAGATCACGCCGATCCGGAAGATAACGGGAATGATGTAACAAGCCATGCACGTTGACAACCGGGATGGCCACGAGGATACCACGCAAGCGTTTTAGGGCCGGATCGTTGATGAGCTGACGGATGATCTCGACCCCGTTCAGCTCGTCACCATGAATGGCCGCACTGACAAACAGTTTTGGCCCGGGACGTTTGCCGCATACCACATGTACCGGCATGGACAGGGGGGCATGGGTGTACAACTTGGCCAAGGGCAGATCGATGGTTTCACGCATGCCGGCATGCATGCTTACGCCGTTGATGGTAATGGTGTTTGCGGTCATTTCCCTTTCCAATGTAACTGGTACAGATCGTGGCGACGATCGCGCAGGTTTTGTACGCTACCACTGTTGCGGGCCATTACTAGGGTCTCCGGCCTTAAATCGGCAATGGCCGACACATCCTGTAAGCCAGCATTGCGAATTTGCAGGTGACTCTTTGGGTTGCTCAGTTTGTTATTTTTACCCATACGATCAAGTGATGCCTTTATCTGGTTCCCTAAATCTCTGTGCAGCGGCCCGTGACGATTCCGCCTAGCCCTTACCCTTGGTCTTGGTTCTATTTGGTTTTGCATTTTTCTCGATGAATTCAATAACGATGCTGGCAATATCCTTGCCCGTGGCCTTTTCTATCCCTTCCAGGCCCGGTGATGAGTTGACTTCCATCACCACGGGGCCACGGTTGGAGCGCAGGACATCGACACCGGCCATGTTCAGTCCCATGATCCTGGCCGCATTCACTGCCGTCGCCCTTTCCTCTTTAGTTAGTTTAACCAGATTCGCCACACCACCACGATGCAGGTTGGAACGAAACTCGCCTTCTTTCGCGGTGCGTATCATGGACGCCACCACCTTTTCGCCCACGACAAAACAACGGATATCGGAACCGCCCGCCTCTTTGATAAATTCCTGCACAATGAAGTTGGCATCCAGTTCATGAAAGGCATTGATGACCGACTCGGCCGCCTTGTTGGTTTCGGCCAGCACGACACCACGCCCCTGTGTCCCCTCCATGAGTTTGATCACCAGGGGTGCACCACCGACCAGCTTGATGATCTCCTCGGTATCACTGACCGCGTGGGCAAAGCCGGTGACGGGCAGACCGACACCCTTACGTGATAACAATTGCAGAGTACGCAATTTGTCGCGCGAGCGGGTAATCGCCACCGACTCATTGATGGGATAAACCCCCATCACTTCAAACTGCCGCAATACCGCGGTGCCGAACCTTGTCACCGAGGCACCGATGCGCGGGATAATGGCATCAAAGCCGATGAGTTTTTCACCCTTGTAAAATATGGCGGGACGATCCGAGGTGATATCCATATAACACTTCAGGGCATCGACCACATAGGCCTCGTGACCGCGCTGTACCGCCGCCTCCACCAGGCGGCGAGTGGAATAGAGACGGGCGTTACGAGATAAAATTGCAATCTTCATTATTTATTCCTCTTCTTCGTCATGGCGACGGCTGAGTACAGGATGCCCTGTCGGCGCCTTGCTTGGCTTACCGGCCAGGTGCGACCCGGCGGAATCGACCAGGAAATTATCGGAAATGGCGGTACGCCCTAATAGCATGCGATAACGCATGGTATCCCGATTGGTCAGTGTCACCTCAATTCGCCAGGTGTTATCCCCCAGCACAAGCTGTGTCTCGATCACATAGCGGGCCTCGGTGTGGCCACCGGAATCGGTGACCGCGCGCTGCTCCAGAACTACAGCCTCGCAGTGGATCTCTTTTTCCATATGGTTCTGTTCGGGGTGCAGGCCAAACCGCACCATGGCGATACCACCCCGGCTGAATTCCTCCACATAAAAGGCGTGCAGCGCCGAGGTACGCGCACCGGTATCCACCTTGCAACGTATCTTTTTCACACCCAGGTCAGGCAGGGCAACCCATTCGCGCCAGCCCAGGACGGGAAGTTGTGTTAGTTTCAATTGTTACCTCACACTCATCTATCCAGCACATTCTATATCAAGTATGAAAGGGTGGCGTAGCTATCTATCATTTGTTCATCGCTGGCAATCAATAATAATTAAAAGGACTTTAGTCAAGAGCTGACGGATAAAAAACACACTGACACCAGGCCATCTGAATCAGGCAAATTCGGCATGGCAGGATCGTGACGCAGGCTAGGGAGCCTTTTTTTGCCTATAGCGGAAAAAGAGTTTTTCGGCTTCTACCAAAAACAATACGCTGGAAGTCACCATGATAATGACACCCCATGTCTGCAGCGGCAAAGCGACGGTGCCAAAGAGTTTTTGCATCGGCGGCAGGTAGGTGAATGCCATTTGAAAGATCACCAATAGACCAATCGATAATAAGACATAAGGGTTACCGACCAGCCCTCGCCAGTTGAACACCGGCTCCGTCAGGTAACGCGCATTAAACAAATAAAAGATTTCAAACAAGACCAGCGTGTTGACCGCGACGGTACGGGAGAATTCGATGGACATGCCCGCGTCACGCTGCCACACAAACATACCGAAGGTGCCGGTGACAAGGATCAGTGACACAAAGATGATGCGCCAGACGAGAAAACCGGACAGGAGCGGCTCCTTTGAGTCGCGTGGCAGGCGCTGCATGACATTTTGCTCAGGCGGCTCAAACACCAGGGACAAGGCGAGCGTGACCGCGGTGATCATATTGATCCACAGGATCTGTACCGGGGTAATGGGCAGCAGGCGGCCCAGCACGATCGCGGCGATGATGGTGAGGGCCTCGCCACCGTTGGTGGGCAGGATAAACAGGATGGATTTTTTCAGATTGTCATAAACCGTCCGCCCCTCCTCCACGGCACGGGCAATGGAGGCAAAGTTGTCATCGGCCAGCACCATCTCCGCCGCCTCCTTGGCGACCTCGGTACCCTTGAGTCCCATGGCCACACCCACGTCGGCGCGCTTTAATGCCGGCGCATCGTTAACGCCGTCACCCGTCATGGCCACCACTTCACCGGCCGCCTGCAGGGTCGTCACCAGTTGCAGTTTCTGTTCCGGGGAGACACGGGCAAAAATATCAGACCGCTGTACGGCAGCGTGCAACTGATGTTCGTCATAAGCCTCCAACTCCGCGCCACTAATGACCGTGACACCATCGCCGATGCCCATCTGGGTACCGATGGTACGGGCGGTCATGGCATGGTCACCGGTGATCATCTTCACGCGGATGCCGGCCGACTGGCAGGTACGCACCGCCTGGATCGCCTCTTCACGGGGCGGGTCGGTGATCCCCACCACACCCAGCAGGGTAAGCCCGCTTTCCACATCCCTGAAGCTCAGGCTTTGCTGTTCAGCCAAGGCCGGCTTGAAGGCGATGGCCAACAGCCGTTGGCCTCGCGCGGCCATGCGGTCCATGCAGGCCTCCCAGTAGGCCACGTCCATGGCCACATCCTCGCCGCGCATACGCTGCTGGTGGCACATTTCCAGCACCCGTTCCGGCGCCCCCTTGAGATAGATAAAGCCATGCCCGGCATGGTCATGGTGCAGGGTTGCCATGAAGCGGTGCTGGGACTCGAAGGGGATGGCATCGGTACGCGGATATTGGTTCTGATAGTAATCGTGGTCCAGGCCGGCCTTCAGCGCCAGGGTCACCAGGGCACCCTCGGTCGGGTCGCCCTGCATCTGCCACCGGCCACCACTTTCTGACAAGCTCGCATCGTTGCACAACAATGCCGCCCGGGCCATTTCCTGCAGCAGCGGAAATTCCTCCGAGGTAATGTCGTGACCATCGAGGCTGAAGGAACCGTGGGGATCATAACCACTGCCGCTGACCTCACAGATACCGGCACTCGTGGCAACGGTCTGTACGGTCATTTCGTTACGGGTGAGAGTACCGGTCTTGTCCGAACAAATAACCGTGACCGAACCCAGGGTCTCCACTGCCGGCAAGCGGCGGATGATGGCGCGCTTTTTCGCCATACGCTGCACACCGATGGCCAGGGTAATGGTCATGATGGCGGGCAGCCCCTCCGGGATACCGGCCACCGCCAGTCCCACGGCGGCGAGGAACATATCAGCGGCAGAATAATCCCGCAGTAACACGCCATAGGCAAAGGTCGCGGCGGCGACGACGCCGATGGCGATGGTGAGCCACTTGGCAAAGACCGCCATCTGCCGCAACAGGGGTGTGGTGAGCACCTCTACCTGACTCAACATGCTACTGATGCGACCGATCTCGGTATGGTCACCCGTCGTGACCACCACGCCCTGACCCTGGCCATAGGTGACCAGGGTACTGGAATAGGCGAGGCATTTACGGTCACCGATGGAGGCCTGTTCCGATACCGACATGCTGGCCTTTTCCACCGGCATCGATTCGCCGGTGAGCATGGCCTCCTCGATGCGCAACTCACGGACCTTGAACAGGCGCAAGTCCGCCGGGACCTTGTCACCGGACTGGAGTAACACCACATCACCCGGCACCAACTCCTCGGCCGGCAGACTGATGAAGCGGCCATCGCGTTTTACCATGGCGTTTTGGGAGAGCATCTTGCGGATGGCATCCAGGGCCTTTTCCGCCTTGCCTTCCTGAATGAAACCGATAATGGCGTTGATCACCACCACGCCGAGGATAACACCACTGTCCACCCAGTGGCCCAGCAGGGCGGTGACGCCGCCGGAGCCCAGCAGCACATAGATCAGGACGTTATGAAACTGGGCAAGAAGGCGTGCCAGTGGACCTTTTTTCTGCGCCGGCCGTAGACGATTGGGTCCGACATCCTGCAAGCGCTGTTGTGCCTCCTGCTGTGACAGGCCATCCATAGAGGAAGACAGCCTCTGGAATATCACGTCGCTGTCATGCGCATGCCAGTTGATATCTTCCATGTTTGCAGGGTCAGTCATTGTCCATTCTTCATGCCATAGCCTGTCATTTGTCTACTCAAGAGCCGGGATAGGTTAACGCGCTATATCAGGTTCTCCCACATCCCTTTGCTGTGATGCATTTTTCGCGTTGCAAGTTAATCGTGATAGTGCATTCGAATTGTAAAATATTGTACACACATTAGATGGCCGTATGGGAGTATTGATTTTTTGATATCTATTGACCGATATCGGATGATTTATGTTTAGGATGATATATTGATTCAGACCTGTCTGCACGGCGACCTGATAAAAAGGATTGAAGCCACAACATTACTTAGTAGTTGTTGATTTTTGCTTTTCTACATACTTAAATGTTGTAAGCTGTTGCTTCAAGCACCCTGCTTGCTTAAGGTGATGGCCAAACATTGACAGATGATGTGTTGTTGGTCTCATCCAGTTCATCGATCTCACTCTTTGGGTCAACAATGATAGTGATGCCAGTGACGTTGGCCAGATTTTGATTGTCCGGATGCTGCAGGCCATTTACAGGATGATTCCAATATACCGACCAGGTAATCTGTTGATTGACGTTTACCGTTTCCACTACTCGCCTAAATTGGGGGCGGTGATTTTGTGATTCAGGATTTTCTTCGAGGTTAAAATAAACGCGTACATTTTCGGCAGGGACATTCCCTATGTTGCGGATGGCGACGCTGGATAACATCTGCTCTTGTGTCCAGCTTTGCACGGTAATGTGATCAACGATCAGGTCGGGTTTTGGATCATTATCACAGCCTGTGATGAATAGAAACACGGCTGGGATGACAAAGCTTAGTACGTTTCGGTATATTGGGGAAATGTGATGAATCATGACAGGTCCCTCCGTCTGATAGTTTTTATAAAATTGATATACTTGCCCCGGCAACAGAAGAATAAACATCCCTTCCCCTAAAGTCCAGAAGCAAGGGGTTATAAAAAAATCAACCTATCAAGAATTAGATTGAATATTCCTGCGTATAATAATTTGAATGTTAAGGACAAGTAGCAGGAACAAATAGATGGATTTAATATAGTGTTTTTCAGCCGCTTCGCCGACTAGACATCGTTTTTCGTATATGCCAATCTCGAAAGAATAATAAACCTGTTAATTATTATTCCAGCATCACGAAACCATCCCGATGCACACAGTATCATAAGCGGTAGTTCAAGTATTCCTAGTACATTGTGATTGTGCACACAGAATAAAACGCAGGCCTGCAATATAATAAGGAAGGAAGTCAAGCTGATCGGGTGGATGGGACGTTCCCACTTTGCATCAGAGTATTAGAAAAACAAAAACCAACACGGGAGGGATCGATTATGTTTATTGCATTTTTTTGTTATTCTACACTCCGCCACAAGACCACACTGGTCCTGGCTTCTTTGCTCACCCTAAGCCTTGTCGCATGTTCACCTTCCGATAATGAAACCAAGGACGAGGCTGAAGAGGACACCAGTTCGGCACTCATCACACCCCCCCCATCAACAAATCCATATAAGCTGGTCGCTGCCAACGACTTGGGCATGCACTGTGCCGATCAGGATTACCAGATATTCAGTATTCTTCCACCCTTCAATGTGGTGCATGCCCAGGTGCTCGCCACGGGGAGTGGTGGACAGGCACCAAGGATCCTGTCCGATAGCGAAGTGGATATGGTCTACAGCGCCGTATCCAATCCGAACGACCCGGTGGGCGGCAGTTCCATCAACACCACCAGCCAGAATGCAGGAGGTGTATACAAATCAAATTTCTGGCAACGGCTGGGTGCCGGTGACACCGCCCCCACCCTCGGGATCAAGGCCTATGAGCCCCTCTATCCCAGTATCCTGGCCGTCGACCCCAGCAATAACTGCCAACTGACCAACAGCTGTGCCAGTGTTCTCACCTTGTTCGATACGCCATTACCACTGGATACAGGCATACCTGTGCCCGACCCGAACCTGCTCTACCCTGAGACCGGTACCGCCACCCTGGTCACCGATCAGCAATCCATGCCGGGACTGTCCAACACACCACAGCATTTTGATCGTTTCGATCACGACTTGCCCTTTTTCGTCAATTTCCCCTTTGGCAGCCGGGTACGGGATGTCAACTGGTTTGCCGCCGATGGCATTCCCATACTGCCGGTTGATGATTCTGGTCGAGGTAATGCCTATCCGCTGATGAAGGTTCAGGCATTACGCAAAAATGGTGACCCCGGCAATGCCAACGATGTACTGGCCTCACTGGATATCGTATTGCCGGTCGCATCGGAGGCGGATTGCCAGAGCTGCCATGTGGATCCGCTGGATTGTGCCGACCCGGGCCTGCCCGCCGAGATACAGACAAGTCAATGCAATGGCTCCGCCGTACCCCTGGACAGTCGCAATGGTGAAACTGAATTCAGTCACAGCCAGTTCGCACTGGTGACCATCGACGATGCCCCCGGCATCACGCGAGAACAGCAACTGTTGAATGCGGCAAAGATCAATATCCTGCGCCTGCATGATACCAAGCACGGCAGTGACTACCGCTTCTGGGATAACGGCACCCTGGCCAGTGCCGGCTGTGATGCCGCCAACGATGCCAGTGACCCGGACTGCCTGAGCAACCAGACGCCGATACAATGTTCCCAGTGTCATTATTCACCGGCCCTGGACCTGGCCCAGATGGGCCCGGTGGATGAACCGCAACAGGGCATCAAGGGCCGCCAGCAAACGGTCCATATCAGCATGTCACGCGCCATGCATGATCACCATGGCCAGTTCACCGCCCTGTTTCCCGACATGCCACCGGCGAAAAACAGCAACGGTGTCGACCGGGACCCGCAGCTGACCGAGCAGGTCCTGCAGGACACCTGCTATCAATGTCATCCGGGCAAAAGAACCGAATGTTTGCGTGGCGCCATGTTTGCCGGCGGTGTCGTCTGCCAGGACTGTCACGGCGGTATGCAACAGGTGGGCAATGACTTTACCGCCAACCTGCCGCAGCAGGCGTTTCCCGCCGGTGCCGATCTGAGCAAGCGCGTGCCCTGGGCCAGTGAACCCGGTTGCCAGTCCTGCCATATTGCCGACGCGGTTTCCATCGCCGCCATCGACACCACGGACATGCTGCTGGCCGACGACGGCTTGCGACTACTGCAAACCTATCGGGTCTCCGATGCCGGCAGTGCAGCACTGCCGCTGATCAAATCGGCCACCTCACGCTTTGCCGAAAATGAAAGCCTGTACCGCTTAAGCAAGGGACATGGCGGTGTTATGTGTGAAGGCTGTCATGGCAGCACCCATGCCATCTGGCCGGTTGCCAATCCGTTCGCCAACGATAACCTGGCGTCAACCCAGCTACAGGGGCACGCAGGCACGGTGATCGAGTGCAGCAGCTGTCATGCATCGGGCTCCCTGGGGCTAACGCTGAACGGCCCCCATGGCATGCATCCGGTCGGGGACAGCAACTGGAATAGAAACCATGAGGATGTATTTGAATCAAACCGGGAAAGCTGTCAGGCCTGTCATGGTATCAATGGTGAAGGAACGGTCTTGTCAAGAATGGCCCAGACCCGGACCCTGCGCTGCGATGAGGAAGGCCAGGGCGGTTGCAGTGCCAATGAAACCATCACCCTGAGCAAAGGCACCCAGGTCGGTTGTGGACTGTGCCATGAAAATGAAATGGTGGGTGGCGGACATGATGACTGAAGTCCAGTTCACTTGAAATACAAAGGCCGGTCATGCACCGGCCTTTTCACTAAAGGAACCCAATCCACAATCCGAGAATCGAGCTCCGCCGGTTGACAGGGGAAGCGGGCCTGTTCGACTCCCGTCTGACAAAACCATTGCCAAGTATCCATGTCACGGATCACGCGGCTTGTAGGTTGATTGAGACCTCGGTCTTAATCCCTGCCCAAACAAAAAAACCCACCCCCCCTCGCGGGGGATGGGTTGTCGTGCCAGTCAGCCTACAGGCACTCAGTTGGTGGTCAGCTAATCGTCGTTGCCGTTGTGGCAGATGGAACAGCCGATGGGGGTTCCCGCCGTTATGGTCTGCCCGTTCAGGCGACGGTCCTTCTTGGCCACGGAGAGCACGGTACCCTGATTGCTGTTCCTGCCGCCCGAACCGTGACATGTCGCGCAGGTGTTGCTATTGCCCTCGGCCAAATCCTCATGTCCGCCAGCCACAAAGTTGACCCTGGGCCCCGCAGCAGAACCGCTGTTTACGTTGGCATCGTTGCCCACCGGGTGCATACCGTGCGGCCCGTTCAGAGTGTTCTGGCTGTTCATGGCGTTGCCGTGGCAGGTCGAACACTCGATGATGACACCGGTATGGCCCTGCAACTGCTTGGCCGCCACGTTGTCGTTGGCGCCTGGGTTTTTGTTGGGCCACTCGCCATGGGTGGCACCGTGGCATGCCTCGCAGAACACCTCGCCATGGCCCTTGCTCACCCGGTACAGCATGGGGTTGCCGGCACCGGGATCACCCGCAGGCACGATAT